>ERZ773185.5-NODE-5-length-300048-cov-18.732690_pt1 | contig 300048 bp, 265 predicted proteins | sample MGYA00580531_ERZ773185 | MGnify/ENA primary metagenome ERZ773185 (study PRJEB29015, sample SAMEA2737799) | human gut metagenome | biome: human gut; feature: human-associated habitat; material: faeces | place: China | collected 2012 ...
TGCTTCTTTTCTCAACTTTGTTCATTTTGCCTATTGATTTTTCTTAGCAGGTTTCTATTTACTTTATTCAGTCGCAAAGAATATTGTATAATTTTTTCTGATAAAAGTCAAGCATATTAAAACCTTTTCAGTGAAATACACAAAACTTTCCTCAAACAAGCCAACTAATTTAAAGGCAATATTCCTTGAACAAAGTATATTTTACTCCCATTGAACCTTAATGTCAACAAATTAAGCTGAAATTTCAGCTATTTTTCACTTTTGTAATAATCGTGTAAAACAATTTACATTTTATGTATGTTCAAAAAATTTAACTGTACAATAATCTCAATGTGCTTTTGTTTATATGGAATAAATATATTAAAATCGACAAAGTTTTTTGTCAAAAATCAAAAATAATTGAAAATAGTATAGAAATACATTATAATATGAATGTCTGAGCATAACAATGATCACGGAGGAAAACAATGATAAAACTTATTGCAACTGACATGGACGGCACTTTGCTTGACGATAACAAGCAGCTTCCCAAAAATTTTGACAACATAGTAAAACGGCTGTTTAATAAAAATATCAGATTTGTTATTTCAAGTGGCAGAAGCTACTGCACGCTAAAAAAACAGTTTTCTGAATATCTTGACGACATGACATTTATTTGCGACAATGGTGCATATGTTGTTGATAAAGGAAAACTTCTTTCGGTTTCAGTGTTGCCAAAGGATACCGTTAAAGAAGCAGTTAGATTTTGCGACAAATTAGGACTTACAGTCCTTCTTTGCGGAAAAAATGGCACATGGCATAACTCAAGAAATGATAGCCAGCACCAAGAAATAGCTTCATACTATGTAAATCAAGTAAAGATGGAGGATCTCACCCTTGTTGACGATGATGTTTTCAAGATAGCCGTTTTTGAAGAAAGCGGCATTGAAAATGACGGCTACTGCAAGCTTGAAGAACGCTTCGGCGAAAATTTCAACGTGCAGCTTTCAGGTAAATACTGGACGGATATAATGAATAAGGGCGTAACAAAAGGCACTGCACTGCGAACCATAGAAAACCGCATTGGAGTACGATATGAAGAAACCATGGCTTTCGGCGATTATCTTAACGATGTTGATATGCTCAACAATTCTTACTACAGCTTTGCAATGTCAAACGCTCATGAGTCTATTAAAAAGGTAGCAAATTTCATGACAGGCTCAAACAATGACAACAGCGTTATGAAAGAAATCGAAAAACACTGCCTTACATAAATAAAACATAAACAAAGCGATCTGACCAGAAATCAGACCGCTTTTTCTTATAATCTCATTTTAAAATCATAATAGCCGAACTCTTTTATAAGCTCCAACTCGCCGTCAAGCTTTTGAAGATATATTGACGGCAAAGGCATTCCGTTGAAAGTGTTGTTTTTACACATGGAATATATAGCCATATCGCAGAAAACAAGCCTGTCACCCTCTTTAAGAGGCTCGTCAAAGGAATAATCCCCGATTATGTCACCTGCAAGACAGGTCGGACCGCCAAGGCGATAGGTGTAAGCCTTTTCGTCTGCCTGCCCTGAACCGATGATATTCGGTCGGTAAGGCATTTCCAGAACGTCAGGCATATGACAGGCTGCTGATGCGTCAAGGATAGCAAGATCCATGCCGTTTTTAGCCGTGTCTATCACCTCTGAAACAAGATATCCTGCATTGAGTGCAACAGCCTCGCCCGGTTCGAGATAGACCTGAACACCATATTTGTCATGTAGATAATTCACACACTCGATAAGGGTATCTAGGTCATAGTCATCACGGGTTATGTGATGTCCACCACCAAGATTTATCCATTTCATATTGTAAAGATACTTGCCGAACTTCTCCTCAATATGTGGTATCGTTCTTTTTAGCACATCAGAGCCTTGCTCACACATAGTATGAAAATGCAGGCCATCTATGCCATCGATAAGACTGTCATCAAAATTATCTAAAGTTGTTCCAAGCCTTGAATTTTTGAAGCATGGATTGTAGATATCCGTTTCGATCTCCGAATACTCAGGATTGCACCTTATTCCGCAGGATATCTTTCTGTCGCCTTGTTCAACAATGCCCTTGAATTTCTGCCACTGTTTTGGTGAGTTGAACACGATATGGTCGCAAATCTGAACAAGCTCATTCATGTCCTTTTCAGTGTATGCAGGAGAATAAACATGAACTTCTCCGTCAAACTCTTCCCTGCCAAGCTTTGCCTCATAAAGACCGCTGGCGGTAGTGCCTTTCAAGTGCTGTGATATCATAGGATATGTGCTATACATGGAAAAAGCTTTCTGTGCCAAAAGTATTTTACAACCCGTTTTCTCCATGACATTATCCAAGATAGTCAGATTTTTTAGAAGCTTTGCTTCGTCAACAACATAACAAGGTGTTTTCACCTTAGAAATATCAAACATTCTTTTCCTCCACAGCTCATCTGTATGAACCATCGTTGATAAAGTTTACTGTAATATTTTTGTTTTTCATTCTTGCGTCCATAAAAACACTAAGAACACCCTTGGCAAATTCAAGACTCTCCTCAGGAATATCGTCAAAGTCATGTATCATTATTTCCAATGGTTCTTCGACTTCACAGAGCTTCTCATAAAGCTTGTCGCCGTTAGCTATAGAATCCATATCATGAGCAAGCGCCTTGCTGACATATGGGTAAAACATATCAGCATTCACCATTTTAACATCGTCTATCATCAATATCATTTACTCGTCCCCCATAAATTTTACTGCTGTTCCGTATGCAATGACCTCAGCCGCGCCTGCCGCAATAGCAGATGAAGCATATCTTATATTAACTACTGCATCAGCACCCATTTGTTCAGCTTCAACCACCATTCTCTTCGTGGCAAGAGCTCTTGCATCATTCATCATCTCATTATAGGCTGTAAGTTCTCCGCCAACAAGATTTTTAAAGCTCTGCATGATATCCTTTCCGACATTTTTGGTCTGGATAGTTGAGCCTTTGACAAGCCCAAGCATTTCAAGCTTTTTGCCGGAAATATAATCAGTATTTACTAAGATCATCATCTTCGCCTTTCTTTATTTCTTTTATACGCTGAATAAGCACCGTTATCGCAACGCCTGACAGTAAGGCAGGAACTACCAGAGCAATTATCTTTGCAAGCATAGGAACACCATTCATATATGCAAAAATAACGCCAATAGCTATATAATAGATAGATATCAAAGCAACTATCACAACTGGTGCTATCATTTTTTTTGTTTTGGTTTTCACTTTTCGTCACCTTTAATCAAAAACCATTTTCTTTTTGCCGTTTTTGTTTCGTGGATACTCTCTTATCCTGATGATATTGGCTGTATTCACGATACTTTCGTTTCTGTCATCACCCTGAGTAACTCTTACCCAGCCATCGCCTATCTCTTCAAGTGTGCAGTCTATAACTGATGAAAGTGAGCCTCCCTGCGAAACTGTATACACAAGCACCTCTTGTCCGAGATATCTTGCAAATGCTTCTTCGATCATCATTTTTTGTTATCCTATTAGTCAACAAGAACAGGATCAAAGTTCTCTGTCCAAGGCAGACCCCACTTATTAAGTGCGTCCATGAATGGATCCGGATCAAACTCCTCTATATTGTGTACGCCCGGCTTTTTCCACTTGCCTGTGAGTATCATCATTGCGCCTATCATTGCAGGCACGCCTGTTGTGTAGGAGATAGCCTGTGAACCGACTTCCTTATAGCACTCCTGATGATCGCATACGTTGTAAACGTAATATGTCTTGTCCTTGCCGTCCTTTTTGCCCTGGAAGATACAACCGATATTTGTCTTACCCTTTGTTCTTGGACCGAGTGAAGCTGGATCAGGAAGAACTGCTTTAAGAAACTGTAGCGGTACTATCTTCTTGCCCTCAAAGTCGATAGGCTCGATAGATGTCATGCCCACGTCCTCAAGGCATTTAAGGTGTGTGAGATAGCTTTGACCAAATGTCATGAAGAAACGTATCCTCTTGATACCCTTGATGTTGAGAGCCAGTGATTCAAGCTCCTCGTGGTGAAGAAGATACATATCCTTTTCGCCAACCTGATCGAAGTTATAAACTCTCTTTATCTCCATTGGCTCAGTTTCTACCCACTTGCCGTCCTGAATATAAGAACCCTTTGCGGAAACTTCTCTTATGTTTATCTCAGGATTGAAGTTCGTTGCGAATGGATAGCCATGATCGCCTCCGTTGCAGTCGAGGATATCTATATAGTTTATTTCATCAAAATAATGCTTCTGAGCATATGCACAGAAAACACCTGTTACACCCGGGTCAAAGCCAGATCCGAGAAGCGCTGTGATACCAGCATTTTCAAATCTCTCTCTATAAGCCCACTGCCACTTATATTCAAACTTTGCAGTGTCCTCAGGCTCATAGTTTGCTGTGTCAACATAATCTACTTTACACTCAAGACAAGCGTCCATGATGTGAAGATCCTGATAAGGCAGAGCCACGTTGATACAAATATCAGGCTTATATTCTTTCATAAGAGCCACAAGCTCAGGCACGTTGTCTGCGTTCACCTGTGCAGTTGTGATATTTGTCTTTGTCTTAGCCTGAAGTTCCTCCTTGAATTTATCGCACTTTGACTTTGTTCTGCTGGCGATACAGATATCAGTAAATACCTCGCTGTTCTGACAGCACTTGTGTATAACTACACCTGCAACTCCGCCTGCACCGATTATCAATGCTCTTGACATATTAGATCATTCCTTCCTATTTTATCAAATATACTTATTTACTTATAAAAATACAAAAGTATCTCTCTCAGCAGCTTGCAGGCAAGTGCTGTTGAACGTCCTGTCTGATCGTAAACAGGGGAAAGCTCGTTCACATCAAAACCCACGATATTGAGCTTTGCAACTTCCTCCACTGCGAACATAAGCTCCTTAAAAGTAACTCCGCCTGCCTCTGGAGTACCAGTGCCGGGAAACTCTGAAGGATCAAGCACATCAAGATCAAGTGTAAAGTAAACAGGCTTTCCTTGAAGTTTTTTTACTATGCTGTCAAGTCTGAAGAAGCCGAACTTTTCCATAAAAGTATGCTCTTTCGCAAACCTGAACTCGTCCCTGTCACCGCTTCTGATGCCAAATTGATATATCTTTCCGTCGCCCACAATATCCCAGCATCTATGAAGCACACAGGCGTGTGACTCTTTCACTCCAAGGTAATCGTCCCTCAGATCGGCATGAGCGTCAAAGTGAACGATATGCAGATCTGGATATTTCTCTGCCACAGCTCTAACTGCACCGAGAGTGACAAGGTGTTCGCCACCTATCATGCAAGGCACTTTGCCGTCATCAAGTATTTCTGATGTACGGCTTTGGATATCCCTCAGTGCGCCCTCAGGATTGCCAAATGGCAGTTCAAGGTCGCCGCTGTCGAACACATTCACATCAAGGAGGTCCTTATCTTGATATGGTGAATAAGTCTCAATGCCGAAGCTCTCATTGCGCATTGCAGAGCTTGCAAATCTTGTACCCGGTCTGAACGAAGTCGTGCTGTCATATGGTGCGCCGAAAAGGACTATCTTTGCGTCATCATATTCACAGTCACAGCCTATAAAGGTATGAACATTCTTTTCCATACTTCTCTCCTTTAGTCACAGTCCTCAAGTACATCAAGGACGTAATTAGGCAGTGCGAAACAGCCCTTGTGAAGCTCTGTGTTATAATATCTTGTCTTTATGCCGAACTTTTTCCACTCATCAGCCTTAAGGTCATATATAGGGTGAAGATTTTTCGAAGCAAAGCCGAAAAGCCAATGACCCGACGGATAGGTAGGTATATGTGTCTGATAGACCATTGAAACTGGGAACGCACTGCCTATTCTTCTGTGTGTGCGCTTTACCATATCAACATAGGAATCATAATAAGTGCTTTCATGTTGGTTTATAAGTATTCCGCAGTCGGTGAGTGCCTTTGAGCAGTTGCCGTAAAATTCTTTTGTAAAAAGTCCCTCTCCCGGTCCAAACGGGTCGGTGGAGTCAACTATAATAAGGTCATATTCATTTTCCTTTCGGCGAACGAATTTCAGACCGTCCTCAATATAGAGGGTAAGTCTAGGGTCGTCAAATGCACAGGCTGTCTGCGGAAGATACTCCTTGCACACATTTACTACCTGCTCATCTATCTCCACCATATCTATCTTTTCAATAGTGTTATATCTGCAAAGCTCACGGATAGTTCCACCGTCCCCCGCACCGATAACAAGCACCTTTTTTATCTTAGGATTAACCGCCATAGGAACTGCCGTTACCATTTCATGATAGATGAACTCGTCCTTTTCGGTGAGCATTATAAAGCCGTCAAGAACAAGCACTCTGCCGAACTCATATGTGTCAAAAACGTCTATTTCCTGATAATAGCTTTTTTTAGAATAAAGCTGTTTTTTTACACGAATGGTGAAATTAACATCGTCCGTATGTTTCTCAGTAAACCAAAGATCCATAAAATGTATCTCCTCTCTATGAATTTACCACTACGTTTATGTTGTTTATCTCAAGATCCTCCGTACCTGTAAGAAAACAGCCCTTTTCTTTACAGTATGCGATATAATTAAGTATGTCGGAAGTTATCTTCTCACCAGGGGCAAGGATAGGTATTCCCGGCGGATAGCACATAACAAACTCTCCGCATATCATACCGTTGCTTTCTTCTATAGGCACTGATTTTTTCTCGCTGTAGAAAGCTTGCTGCGGCGGTATCTCAACGATAGGATTGATATATTCGTGGTCAAACATTCCTGACGGGTCTTTTGAATAAAGCCTTTTAATTTCGGAAAGTGCGGATATAAAACGCTCTATCTCAAGCTCTCTGTCTCCTGCGGAAACTATAGCAAGTATATTTCCGATATCACCGAACTCTATCTGAATGTCGTAATCGTCACGGAGAATGTCATAGACCTCAACACCTGCCAATCCCATGGCTCTTGTGTGAACAGAAAGCTTTGTGCTGTCAAATGCGAAGATATCGTCACCGTTTTCAAGCTCCCGACCGAATGCGTAATAGCCGCCTATCTTATTTATCTCTTCCCTTGCATAATCGGCATAGTCAACTGCCTTTTTAAAAAGCTCCTTGCCGTTGAGCGCAAGATTTTTTCTTGCAAGATCAAGGGATACCATAAGCAGATAAGAGCCGCTTGTGGTCTGAGTGAGGTTAATTATCTGTCTTACATAACCCTCTGAAACAGTGTCTGCACAAAGAAGGAGCGATGACTGCGTTAGGCTTCCTCCTGTTTTGTGTATTGATACTGCCGCCATATCTGCTCCTGCCGCCATTGCAGAGCAAGGCAGACCCTCACCAAAATAAAGGTGAGTGCCATGTGCTTCGTCCGCAAGCACCAACATACCATGCTCATGGGCAAGCTTGACAATGCTTTTTATATCAGAGCAAATTCCGTAATAAGTCGGGTTATTCACCAAAACAGCCTTTGCATCAGGATTTTCCTTGATAGCTTTTTCAACGTCCTTAACGGACATTCCAAGAGGTATTCCAAGCTGTTTGTTTGTGCCTGGGTTTACATAAACAGGTATAGCACCGCACACAACAAGTGCATTGATAGCACTTCTGTGAACGTTTCTCGGCATTATTATCTTATCTCCTGCCTTACAGCTTGTAAATATCATCGTCTGAACTGCGGCAGTTGTGCCGTTTACAATAAAGAATGCGTGCTTTGCACCAAAAGCCTCAGCGGCAAGCATTTCAGCATCTTTTATCACAGAAACAGGGTGACAAAGGTTGTCAAGTGGCTTCATGGAGTTCACATCGCACTTCAGACAATCCACGCCCAAAAAGTCACGAAGCTCTTTATTCATTCTTCCGCCCTTGTGACCAGGTACGTCAAGACGCACCACTCTGTTCCTCATATGTTTTTTTAAAGCCTCATACACAGGTGCGTTATTCTGTGTTAAGTTCAAATCTATCACTACCTTATCAGTATATGTTCATGCCGCTGTATATCTCGATCATCTCACGGCGCAGACTATCTGTTATGTCAAGCCTTTGCTTCGGCGTAAGCTCATATACGTCCTGCTTGAAAAGATAATTCTGCAAGTCGATATCCTTAATGAGAAGCTTGGTATGGAAAATGTTAGACTGGTAAACGTTGACGTCTATTGCGTCATATTTAGTCAGCGTATTTTTATCTATATAATCCTGAATCGAAGTTATCTTGTGATCGATAAAAAACTTCTTTCCCAAAACATCTCGCGTAAAGCCTCTTACTCGGTAGTCAATAGTGATAATATCAGAGTCAAAGCTGCTGATAAGATAATTCAGTGCGTTTAGCGGAGAAATAGTTCCGCAAGTAGAAACATCTATATCCACTCGGAATGTGGAAATGGAGTTGTCTGGGTGATATTCAGGAAATGTGTGAACAGTTACATGACTTTTGTCAAGGTGAGCGTGTATCATTTCAGGCACATCGCCGCCTATTTTTCCTTGATTGCACGAAGGGTCGATACTGTCCTCATCGAGGGCTTTTTCAGCAATAAGCACGTTCACAGACGCACCCTGCGGCTCATAATCCTGTTTTGATATATTAAGTATCCTTGCGCCTATCATCTCAGTAACGTCGCAAAGAATTTTCGTAAGTCTTTCTGAATTATACTGCTCGTCAATATAAGCAATATATTCCTTTTGTTCTCTTTCAGTTTTGGCATAACATACATCATATATGTTAAAGCTAAGGGTCTTGGTTAGATTATTAAAACCATACAAAGAAAGCTTCTGCTCCAACCCTAACATCACCCGTCCTTTCGGATAAAATAATCAGCCTATCAAGACTAAAATTATAGACTTGTTTTCATTATACCACATCTCGATCAAAAAGTACATAGTTTTACGCACTTTTTTCATATTTTTTTATTAAGCATGGCATAAGTGTGGCAATAAAATAAAAAAGGTTGAAATCAAGAAGAAAATAGTGTATAATTAGTTCTGATAATTGTTACAGGAGAAATATACAATGTTATTGAATGTTGAACATCTTTACAAATATTTCAATGGGCAGGCACTGCTCAAGGATATAAATTTCACAGTTGAAGACAGAGAAGCCGTTGGACTTATCGGCATAAACGGATGTGGAAAGTCTACCCTGCTTAATATCATTACAGGCAGTGAGGGCTATGACAAGACCCCTGAAGGACTAGGCTCTGTGAATATCGCAGGCAAGGCTTCCATTGGCTTTTTAAGGCAGAACAGCGGACTTAATTCTGAACTTACCATAGGTGAGGAAATGAAGAACGCTTTCGCTCCACTCCTTGAAACACTGGATAAAATGAAAGTCCTTGAAAAGAAAATGGCAGATGGCGGAGATATTGACGACATAAGCCATGAGTATGCTGAGCTTTCCTCATACTTTGAGGCTCGGGACGGATATAGGATAGATGTAAAAATAAAGCAGGTGCTAAACGGCATGGGCTTTGGCTCAACACCTACAGACAGAGTCATCTCTACCCTTTCAGGCGGTGAAAAAACACGTCTTGCACTGGCTAAGCTTCTTCTTGAAGAGCCTAATCTGCTTATACTTGACGAGCCTACCAACCACCTTGATTTTGAAACGCTCATGTGGTTAGAGGACTATCTCAAAGGCTACAAGGGTGCAATAATCATAGTTTCCCACGACAGATATTTTCTAAACAAGGTCTGTACGAGAATATGTGAGATAGAACAAGGCAGGCTCACATCATATCGAGGGGACTATTCCTCCTATCTTGTGCAAAAGAAAATGAACTCAGAGCGTCAGCTCAAAGAATATGAGGCACAGCAAAAAGAGATAGCAAAGCTTGAGGACTATGTGGCGAAAAATCTCGTCAGGGCGTCAACCTCAAAAATGGCGAAGTCAAGACAGCATATGCTTGACCGTATCGAGCGAATCGACAAACCACTTATGTACTCAAAGCCACCGAAGATAAAGCTTGAATATGATATTGAGCCAACAAAGGATATCGTGCGAGTTGTGGATTGTCCGCTGGTCGTTGGCGAGGGTGCTGACAAAAAGGAGCTTATAAAGTCACTTACCATGAACGTTCGCCGTGGAGAGCACGTTGCTATAATCGGTGCGAACGGTATCGGAAAAACTTCCATACTGAAACTTATCCAAGGCATTATCCCACACGAGGGTGGGAATATAAGCTGGGGCGGAAACGTGAAGATATCCTATTTTGAACAGGAACACGCTATACTTGATCCCCGTAAGACAGTGCTTGAAGAAATAATGGATCGCTATCCAAGATTATCAGAACAACAGGCAAGAAGCGTGCTAGGTGCAGTTCTGCTTACAGGCGAGAATGTGTTCAAGCCTATTTCTGTTCTCAGCGGTGGCGAAAGGGCGAAGCTTTGCTTTGCCATAATGGCTCTCAATCGTGGAAATGTACTTGTGCTTGACGAGCCTACAAACCACCTTGACCTAAGCACAAAAGAAGTGCTGGAGGACGCTTTGGCAGAGTTTAGTGGAACGATAATTCTTGTATCTCATGACAGATATCTGCTCAACAAAGTGGCGAGCAGGATAATCGAGGTCAAGCATAACGAGGTGAACTCTTATGAGGGCAACTTCGACGCATACAGCGAGGCTGTGAACGCTGCCCGTCAGCTTAAAGCACAAAGCGAGGCTGAGATAAAGCGTGCTGAAGAGGAAAAAGCGTACAAAGAAAACAAGGCAAAACAATATCGCAGCAAGGAACAGCGTGCTGCCGACGCTCAAAAACGCAACCGCATAAGAGAACTTGAAAAGGAGATCGAAGACACAGAAGTTCTGATATTTGAACTTGAAAATGCCATATCTGACCCTGAGATAGCTTCTGACTACAGCAAAATGAGCGAGAAATGCAAAGAGCTTGAAGAAGCCAAAACCGCCCTTGACCAGAAAATGGACGAGTGGGCTGAGCTTTCCGACCAGCTTTCATAAACAAATTTTCACAGAAATCACCCCTTATGAGTATAATGATACAGCACAGACTGACATTATACATAAGGGGTGTTTGTTTTGGAGATAAAAAGGCTGTCAGAGTATGAAATAAAAGTTATTCTTAACGAAAAGGATATGCGGATAATGAATATATCCTTTGAAGATTTTGAGAAAAGCAACAAAAGAAGCAAAGATTTTTTGTCTGAACTCATGTTTATACTCAAGGAGACAGAACTTATAAAAATATCCGAAGGAAATATTGAAGTTGATGTTGCTTTGACAAGTGAAGAAACAATAAACATATATTTTATACTACCTAAAAACGACAATCATCACACCACTGAACTTGCCATAATCAGCTACGATCCAAACGAGCTAATATCAAAAGCTACTGAAATACACAAAAAATACTCCGAAAAGATTATAAAAAGCAGTCTGTATCAGATTCCTAGTGGTCATGCTCTAATCTTCACCATAGGATACGCACGCTCAACAGTTGCGAAAAAAGCTTTACTGAAAACCTGTGCTACTGACAACGTGATTATAAACAAAATAAAGGAGTACAGCCCATTATTGAGCAATACTCCTTTTGAAAAACTAAACTATTTCTCTTAGAAGCTTAACAGCCTCTGGCATATCGTTTGCCTTAAAAGCATATGTTCCCGTTACTAAAGTGTCTGCACCAGATTCTTTAAGCAAACCAGCAGTTTCGAGATTTACGCCACCGTCAACCTGAAGTCTGATATCCCTTTCCGTCTGGTCAATTAGATATCTCACTTCGCTTATTTTTTCAAGAGTGTCAGGAATAAACTTTTGACCGCCAAAACCTGGGTTTACTGTCATAACGAGTACCATATCAACAGATTTAAGAAATGGCTGGATCGCACTTACAGGTGTTGCAGGCTTAATGGAGATTCCTGCCTTGATCCCCCTCGAATGTATTTTGTCAATAACAGCTTGCGGATCATCAGCCGCCTCATAATGAAAAGTTATAATGTCAGCTCCAAGATCTGCGTAGTTGTCAATATATCTGATAGGATCGCAAATCATGAGATGAACGTCTACTGGAATAGTTATGCTTTTGCCCACACTTTTCAAAAGCGGTTCGCCAAAACTTATATTTCTCACAAACATTCCGTCCATGACATCATAATGAATCCAGTCAACACCAGCGTCCTCAGCACGCTTTATCTCGAACGCAAGGTTTGAAAAGTCGCAGGCAAGCAGCGACGCAGAAACGATAATATCCAATTGAAAGCCTCCGTTAATTCAATATTTTCCCACTTAATATTGTCCTATAATTTCAATTTCTATTATACAACACCACTGAACCGTTGTCAAGCTTGTTCGTCAAGAGTTAATGTATAAGCTGGAATAAATTCATCAAGAAAAACATTTGCTTCTGGAATATTCATTGCGACAATAGATTCAAGTGTAGATTTTTCAGCTGATGCAAAATCAGTATTTCCCATTTGTCTTTCTTCAAGGCACTTTATAAGTGCAGAAAGCTTATCAGCCGCTTTAACAATAGTCCATGCTTCTTCTTCCTGTGGAGTTTTACAGAAAAGCGGCTCAAAGTCCTCTTTCAGATCATCAGGAAGATAAGACACCAGAGTATTTTTGGCTTTCTGCTCGATCTCATCATATGCGCCCTTTATCTCATGGCTGTAATATTTTATAGGCGTAGGCAAGTCACCTGTGATTATCTCGGTGACATCATGATACATAGCAAGCAGCGCACATCTCTCAGGAGAAACGTTACCGCCAAATCGCTTATTTCGGATAAGAGCAAGCACATGTGCAATAAAAGCAACTTCAAGGGAATGCTCGCTAATATTCTCATTGATCGTGTTTCTCATAAGTGCCCAACGATTTATATATTTCATACGGGATATCACTGCAAAAAATTTACTTTCTGACATATCAACACTCCTAAACTATACACAAAAATCGGGACGATGCTTTTCATCGTCCCGAAAAAATTTTTGATCTTATCTTACAATTGTAAGAAGAACACCAGCAGCAACGGCTGAACCGATAACGCCGGCAACATTAGGACCCATAGCGTGCATCAACAGATAGTTTGTAGGAACTTCCTGCTGACCGACCTTCTGAGAGATACGAGCTGCCATTGGAACGGCAGATACACCTGCTGAACCGATAAGAGGATTGATCTTGTGACCTGAAAGAACATACATAAGCTTACCAAGAAGTACGCCGCAGGCTGTACCAAGCGAGAACGCTACAACGCCAAGTGCCATAACTTCTGCAAACTGAATGTTCATGATCTTATCTGCCTGTGTTGTTGCACCAACTGTTACGCCAAGGAAAATAGTGATGATGTTCATAAGCTCGTTCTGAGCAGTCTTAACAAGTCTGTCGCAGACGCCACTCTCTTTAAGAAGGTTACCAAACATGAGCATACCAACCAGTGGAGCTGCTGAAGGAACCATGAGTGAGATAACGATAGTTACGAGGATAGGGAAAATAAGCTTTTCTACCTTAGAAACAGGTCTTAGCTGACCCATTACTACTGAACGCTCTTTCTTTGTTGTAAGAGCCTTCATGATAGGCGGCTGGATAATAGGAACAAGAGCCATATATGTATAGGCTGCAAGTGCAATAGTACCAACGCCGATATTACTGTTTGAGGTAAGAAGTCTTGAAGATACATAGATAGATGTAGGGCCATCAGCACCGCCGATGATAGCGATAGAACCACACTCAGCTGCACTCATTCCAAAGAGAGCCGCACCGATGAATGTAAAGAAGATACCACCCTGTGCAGCAGCACCCATAAGAAAGCTCTTAGGGCTTGCGATCAGCGGACCAAAGTCTGTCATAGCACCGATTCCAAGGAATATGAGTGGTGGATAGATCTGAAGCTTAACGCCCATGTAAAGAATATCCAACAGACCACCCTTTTGAAGTATCTGACCGTAATCTATATAGTGGTCATTGCCTGCGACCGTTTTATAGTTCCAGAAGTCTGGATGATACATCTCAGCGTATGGCAGGTTTGTAAGCAGCATACCGAATGAGATAGGCAAAAGTAGAAGTGGCTCAAAGCCCTTTGCAATAGCCAGATACATAAATACGAATGAAATAAGTATCATTACGATATTTTTCCAGCCGCCGTCTACGAGGAAACCCGCAAAACCCGACTGTGACGCCAAAGACGCCATGGTATCAAGAAATGAATTAATTATTGACATCTATTATCACGTTCCTTTCACGTCAACTGCACTAAAATGGTCTTGTATTGTCTATTATGCCTGCGGTAGACCATGCAGGTCTTTGAGGCTTGGCAGTTTTAACGCTCTTAAGAACGAGCTTCTTGCCCTCTGCACTGCTCATAGCCGAAATTGCAGCCATGATAACAGCAACTGTTTCTTCTTCAATGCCGTCTTCTACAACAGGAGCAGCAGCCTTTATTGGCTCTGGCTTAGCAACAGCCTTTGCAGCTTCAGCAGCTTTTTTTGCCTCTTCAGCCTTTCTTGCAGCTCTGCTGTTGATAACGTCAAATATCTTGCCGTATATCGACACAAGCAGAATAAGCAGAACAAGTCCGATAAATACCACAACTATACCCGTGATAACGACAGAGGCAACAGTTCCAGCACCCAGATCTTTTTGATCAGGACTGATCGTACTCTTTGCCGCAACCATCTGAGCTGCAGTGTTAAGAAAATTGATCATAAAAATTCTCCTTACTGTAAGTATAATAAAACTTAATATTATTATACACCAAAGCCACACAAATAGCAAGACTTTTTCCCACATTTTTTTCACAAAATTATCTCCAAGTCAACACCTATTTTTGTTATGATTTCTGATAAAAGTGCATAAATACGCAAAAAAACTTATGTATTGGGCACACTTGCAAATATCATGTTAAGATGTTATAATATCTTTACATAATAATGTTACGGAGATGATTTTTTTGTCTGAGAAATTTTTGAATTGGCTTGAGGAATTTACACCACATCTTATAGCGGCGGCTGTTATTTTTCTCTTAGGAATACTTCTTGACAAGCTTGTTTTGAAGGTCATGCACAAAGGTTTGAGTATGCGTCGAACAGATGTGACTATACATAAATTTCTCACATCTGTGGTACACACTGTATTGCTTATTATAATAATAGTAATGGCACTTTCTGCACTTCAAGTACCTATGTCCTCAATAGTCGCAACTATCGGTGCAGCAGGTCTTGCTATCGGTCTTGCTCTTCAAAACAGTCTTTCAAACGTCGCAGGCGGCTTTATCATACTTTTTTCAAAGCCTTTTAAATGCGGTGATTATGTAAAAATAGGCGACTCAGAGGGAACTGTTGACGCTATCTCTATACTTTACACCACCCTAAAGACCCTTGAAAATAAGATGATATTTATACCAAACGGAGTTGTTTCACAATCGACTATTACGAATATAACTGCTGACGACAAACGTCGCCTTGAACTGAAATTCTCTATCAGCTACAATGACGACCACAACAAGGCAATGGCTATTCTTAGAGAAATGCTCAATGATGAGCCAAGGGTAATAAACGAGCCTGACAAGCCGCTTGTGGCTGTCTGCGAGCATGGCGCAAGCGCTATAATCCTTATCATGCGTGTATGGATACCGACCGATGCTTACTGGGAGATACGATACAAATTTCTCAAAGAGGCAAAGGAACGCTTTGACGCAAACGGCATTTCCATACCATTCGATCAACTTGACGTACATATATCAAAATAACAAAAGTCCGCAGACGAGCATCTGCGGACTTTTTACTTCATATCTTCCCTGTTCTTATATAAAAATCTGTTCACATCAATACTGTCTGCAATTGGCAGCTTGGTTTTGTCACAGTATGTTTTTTCAAGACTTTCAAGCTTCTCTGCTATTCTAAGCTGACCGTCAAGCGCACTTTTTATACACTCCGCAAAAGGACTTCCGCATAGATCACTGTAGGTCTGACAAAACTCCTTTGAATACGCCTTGACAAAAAATCTTGCTTCTTTTATTATATTTCCGTCAGTTACCATTGTTATCCTCCAGACTTGTGAGCAACCCTGAACGCTGATTTTTCAAAGCCGCTGTAAGCTTTTGCATATCTTCCTTTAGCTGCGGCTCTTTTATCTCACTCACATAATGCTCAAACCTGTCTATCATGCAGTTTTCAGACACGATAAGTCTTTTTATCGCCGCAAACTGTTCCTCAGTTATCATAAAGACCGCCTCCCGATATTATTATACCGAAGGCGGTCTGTTTTATTCTTTATGCTTTTCATCAAGAAGCGTTGTGGCTATTGCAGCACAAAACACCTTTTTAGCACCCATTTCTTTTAACAGCCTGCTACAGACATTGAGAGTTGCACCTGTTGTGTAAACATCATCAAATAGCAGGACATTTTTACCTTTTATATCAGCGTGTTTCGCTAGAGAATAATAAATATCCTCCGCATGAGTTTTTCGTTGAGCGGCAGTCAAAGTATGCTGTTCTGCGGTATCCCTTGTCCGTCCAAGCAGACGATGATCTTCTCTTATCCCAAGCTCCATAGCCGTAAAGTGTGCAAGCTTTTGTGCCTGATCATATCCCCTTTTACGGCGTTTTGATCTGTGCATTGGCACTGATGTGATGATATCCGCTTGATCTGCAACGCCATTTTCTCTTAGCACATTACCCAGAAGCTTCGCAGAATATTCTGCAAAATTAAGCTGTCTGTCGTCTTTAAGCTGATGTATTGCTTTCACGCAGATATCCTCATATCTCATAAGAGTATGAATGCTATCAAAATGTAGTGAATCATGATCCAGGCACTTATCCTTGCCGCATTTTTCGCACAATATTTCTTTATGAAAAGGCAGCTTACATTCACAATTTTTGCACAAAAGCTCGTCCCATTTTATAAAACTTCCACATATAGGACAACGATTAGGATAAACAAAATCAAGCAGAAATTTATATATCAAGCGTCTGCTGACCACTGTCGTCACCCTCTACAAGCTCCATTAGCATATTTTTAAGCGCAGTATACCTCAAAGTGCGTTTATTATTATCTATCATAAAATCAACACGCTTTTTCGAGCCAACTATTATAAGCATTCTTTTAGCTCTTGTCACAGCCGTATAAAGCAGATTTCTGTAATAAAGCTTGTCAAATCCACCGAATACAGTGAGAATGACAACATCAAACTCAGAACCTTGGCTTTTATGCACTGTTATGGCATAGGCAAGCTCCAGATTATCCAGCATTTGCTTGTCATAGACAGCTATTCTGCCCTCAAAATCTATAGTCACAGTTTTAAGTATCTTGTTCACTGCAATTATTATGCCTATATCGCCGTTAAAAATGCCTGCGCCACTTTCGGTCTTGTCCTCGGTTATATACTTTTTCCAAAGAATTTCATAATCATTCTTGGTCTGCATGACCTTGTCACCTTTTCTGAAAGTATAAACAGGGGTCTTGACCTCTGATTTTCCTGCAGCAGGAGGATTAAGCTCCTGCTGTAGACGCTTGTTTAGCTCCACAGTACCCGCAGGACCTTTACGTGTAGGCGAAAGCACCTGAATGTCGTCTATAGGCGAGTAATCGTAGGCTTTTGGCAGCCTTGTTTTGCAAAGCTCCACCACAAGATCCTGAAGTTCTCCATATTCAAGCCGTTGCATAAAAAAGAAATCCTTATCCTTGCTGGCTAGGTCGATATGCTCGCCGTTTACTATCTTATGGGCGTTCATAACAATCTCAGACTCCTGTGCTTGTCTGAAGATCTCTTTTAGTGTTACAACAGACATTACTCCGCTGTCAATAATATCCTTTAACACATTTCCTGCACCTACTGACGGAAGCTGATCGCTGTCCCCCACCAGAACGAGCTTGCAGGTAACGCTTATGGCTCTCAAAACGGCTTCAAAAAGGCAGGAATCCACCATGGACATCTCGTCGATTATCAAAGCGTCACAATCGAGAAGATTGTTTTCATCATGTATAAACGCAAGTGTGTCACCGCTTGTATGCTTCACTTCAAGAAGCCTGTGGATAGTTTTTGCGTCAAATCCCGTAAGGTCAGAAAGCCTTTTGGCGGCTCTGCCTGTTGGTGCACATATCATAACGTTAAGCCCTTGCTGCTGATAAAGAGAAATTATAGCGTTGAGCGTTGTGGTCTTTCCTGTACCTGGTCCTCCCGTCAGCACAAGAAAACCCTTTGACAGTGCAAGATTTATGGCTTCACGCTGTATTTTTTCATATTGTATGCCGTTATTTTCCTCTTCAAGATCAATTACTTCGGAAAAATCTATCTTATTGTCATAAGAGATCTGCCGCATTATGGCAAGACGCCTTGCTATGTAGTCCTCGGCTTTGTAAAAATCTGCAAGCATAACAAAACGTCTGCCATGCTTATCGTAATAGTAGAGGTTTTCCTCCTCAGTTTCATCCTCGATTACTTTTTTTATAAGCTTTTCATCAACATCAAGATAACTCACCGCTGTTTTCACAAGACTGTCTAAAGGCAGGCAGGTATGACCTTGGTCAGCGTTTTGTCTTAGAATATATGTAATGCCTGCCTTTATCCTGCACTCGCTGTCAGCAGGGATATCAGACTTTGCCGCAACTGCGTCCGCACGGGAAAATGACAGATCGACACCCTGAATACAAAGCACATAAGGGTTTGATTTTATAATCTGCTCGGCAGTGTTGCCCCAACGCTTCCACGCCTTTATGCCATAAGAAGTTTCTATCTCGAATTTGTTAAGATATGACATAAGAGACCTTGCGGCAAAAGTGGTTTTGAAATCCTGAGATATTTTTTCCGCTTTTTTCACTGTTATCCCGTCTATCTCCGTGAGCCTGTCGGGAGTATTTTCTATTATGTCAAGGGTATCGTCCCCGAACTTGTTCACAAGCTTTTTTGCAAGTACAGGCCCTACGCCTGATATAGCACCGCTTGCAAGATAACGCTGAATCGCTGCAGAGGTAGTAGGCAAAGAACGCTCAAAGATATGCACCTTGAACTGCTCGCCGAACTTCTGATGTGAAGTGAACTCCCCTGTTACAACGAGATCCTCGCCCTCCTCAACGTCACCCATTTCGCCAACAACTGTGATAAGGTCATTGTCACAGTTAAGCATAAGCACACAGAAGCCTGTGTCCTCACTTTTAAATATTATGCTGTCAACCTCACCCTTGAGGGTCTTTAAATCTTCCATATTATTCTCCGAATGATCTATTTTTCATGGCATTTCAGCTCTCTGCGTTTGATAAAATCTGCAAGTTCAGTTATATCAACACAGTGAACGATGCTATAATCCTGTTCCAAACGCTTTGAAACATAATTTATCTCGCTTTTGTCAAGCTGAACGAGGATTATTTCTCTTCCATAATATTCAGGCTGAAAAAACTCCTCCCAATAACAGCTTTTTACCATATGTTCAAGCTCATGTGTATTCTTTTTGCATGGGATAAGCAAATATCCTCCACGCTTGCCAACATTTCGCACCTTATACCATTTCACCCAAAACCAAATAACGACCGCCAGCACAAGAGCCAGAAGAAGTATAAGATTCAACACAAGATCACCTCCACATATTATTAGTACATTTTATGCGGAAAGCAGATTTTGTGTCATATGATTCATTTTACACCTTTTTGACGAAAAAAGCAAGATTTTTATGCAAAACAAAAAAGCTGCCCCGAAGGACAGCTTGAATTATTTACTTTATCTCAACTGAAGCAGCCCAATCCTTGAACTTATCTTCATACTTTGACTTATTTTTCTGCTCGCAGAGAAAATCAAAAATGTAGTAGCCACCGTTGCCCTCTGTTATAGAACTCATGCCATAATAATGTTTATCTCCTATGCTCTGGGTATAATAAATATATTTTGAATCCCTGCCTGTTATTTTCAAGGTTGTTGAGCCGTTTTCAAGGATAAAATCAAAGATATCCGATGCAGACTCGCCCTTGCCATAGCCGTAAAGTGCAATATCAGAATATGAAAGCTTAACAGCGTTTATGCCCACCTCGTTGTTGGAGAAGTTATCAAGGGCATACAGATTTTTACTGCTAGATTTCTCAATATCCGCAGGTGCTGTCATTGTATATCCTGTACCCTGTAATGTTTTCGTAGCTGTGTTTTTGTAAAAATATCTCACACCAAAAGCCACCAAGAACGCAAGGATAAACACAAGAACTGTCATCAAAGGCTTCGGTATGCCCTTTTTAGCAGATGTAACAGGCGCTATCTTATAAGGCTCATATGCACTGCCATAAGGCGTCTGAGCATTGCCATTCTGCGGAGGCGGATAACTCTGCTGAGCGTAGCCGTTCTGTGGCTGACCATAAGACTGCTGACCCTGAGCATAATTCTGCTGAGGTACTGCATTCACAGGCTGTGCTCCCGTAGTGTTGCGCTTGCCAAAGCCAACATTCTCACCAAGGTTTGATGTGTCGATAGAATCCATATAACCGCTTGTTTCAGACTTCACAGCCGACCCACAATTAGGACAAAAAGCGTCAGTATCACTGATCTTTGCCGAACAAATAGGACATTTCATATTCTTTTCTCCCTCATATAATTTATGCTTTTATTCTAACATATGCTGTTTATTATGTCAATAATTTAACAAATCGATTTTATAAATTTTGTATTAATTGATATGGATAGTGCTTGCCCACTTTTCAAATTTCGGGTCATAGAAATCCTTTTCATCAGCCTTACAGCCAAAAACAAACCAATAATATTTATAACCTGACTTTTTGCATATAGCATAGTTATAAACTTCGTCGCCCGTTTTTGCACGATAGATCATTTTAAGCTTGTTACCATCAGCATACACTTCTTTATAGCTGCTTCCAAACTGACTTTTCAAATTGCCCTTCATGTAGGTGACAAACAGTTTCTCAGTAAGAATATCCGTTGTTTCGCCAGCAAGTGAAGAGTAATCAAGGATCATATACTGAAAATCGCTATTAACATCGGCGTACTTTCCGTTGGCTTTTACAGTTCCATCACTGCTCTGTGCCGCATAATCTATTGTGGTTGCCTTTTCAAGTGACCTTGGCAGTTCAACGCTAAAGTTCTCCTCTCTAATGGTATGAGTTGAAACATTGTGATAGTACCGATATCCAAAACCGATAGCTGCGCCCACAAACAATGCCAGCAAAAGGATAAGCACCTTTTTGCCTATAGACGTATTCTTTCTCACTGCCCTCACATTGCTGTTAAGACCATTGTCAAAGCCATTATTAAAGCTATTATTGAAACTATTGCCATACCTCGGCTGTGCCGAATTTACCCCTGTCATTTCAATAACTCTTGTGCCACAATTCTGACAGCAAATGCTGTTAGGCAGAATATCGCACCCGCATACTGTACATCTCATAAAGATACCCCCTATAAAAATTTATTACTTTTATATTAACATATTTCTTCTTTTTTGTCAACAAATTTGTCAACAAAAAAAAGCGGACAGCACATAGCCGCCCGCTCTTAAAAACTTATTACTTAGCGTTCTTCTTAGCTTCGATATCAGCAAGAGCGTCTTTTCTTGAAAGATTGATCCTGCCCTGATCGTCGATCTCCATTACCTTAACAACGATCTCATCGCCAACAGAAACAACGTCCTCCACCTTTTCTACTCTTGATTTGTCAAGCTTAGAAATGTGTACCAAACCGTCCTTACCAGGAGCTATCTCAACGAAAGCACCAAAGTTCATGATCTTTACTACCTTACCTCTGTAGATAGCACCTATCTCAGGGTCATTAGCGATAGTATTGATGATATTGATTGCCTGTTCAGCCTTTTCCTTGTCGATACCTGAAACGAATACGCTACCGTCCTCAGATATGTCTATCTTAACGTCGCACTCAGCAGAGATCTTCTGAATTACCTTTCCGCCTGAACCGATAACTTCTCTGATCTTGTCGACCGGCACCTTTGTTGCCAGCATCTTAGGTGCCCACTTGCTTACCTCAGCACGAGGAGCAGGGATAGCCTTGAGCATTATCTCATCAAGGATATACATTCTTGCTTTTCTTGTCTTTTCAAAAGCACTTGCGATTATCTCAGGTGTCAGACCGTCTACCTTGATATCCACCTGAATAGCTGTGATACCGTTCTTTGTACCGCCTACCTTAAAGTCCATATCGCCGTAGAAGTCCTCAAGGCCCTGAATGTCTACCATAGTCATCCAGCTGCCGTCCTCCTTAGTGATAAGGCCGCATGAGATACCTGCAACAGGCTCTTTGATAGGAACGCCTGCGTCCATAAGTGCAAGTGTAGAACCACAGATAGAACCCTGTGATGTAGAACCATTTGAAGAAAGCACCTCAGATACGCATCTGATAGCATATGGGAACTCTTCAACAGAAGGGATAACCGGAACGAGTGCTCTCTCAGCAAGTGCACCGTGACCTATCTCTCTTCTTCCCGGGCCTCTTGAAGGTCTTGTTTCACCAACAGAATATGAAGGGAAATTGTACTGGTGCATATATCTCTTGGAAGTTTCCTCGTCGATACCGTCAAGTTTCTGAGCGTCTGAAACAGGGCCAAGTGTTGCGATAGTCATTACCTGTGTCTGACCTCTTGTGAAGATACCTGAACCGTGTACTCTTGGGAGAACGCCAACTTCAGCAGCAAGTGGTCTTATCTCATCGATACCTCTGCCGTCAACACGCTTGCCCTCATAGAGCCAGTTTCTAACTATCTTCTTCTGGAGCTTATACATAACTTCGTCAAGAACAGCAGTGTTATCCTCGCACTGCTCATCGAACTTCTCATGAACAGCGTCGATTATTGGCTGGAGTCTTGCGTCTCTTACATTCTTATCATCTGTATCAAGAGCAACCTTTACCTGCTCGCCTACCATTGCTTCAACAGCGTCGAACAGATCGTGGTCAACTTCCATTGACTCAAACTCAAACTTAGGCTTACCGATCTGAGCCTTGATATCGTTGATGAAAGCTACCATTTTCTTTATCTCTTCATGACCTGTCATGATAGCCTTGAGCATAAGATCGTCAGGTATCTGGTCAGCACCTGCTTCGATCATTACTATCTTTTCAGCTGAACCTGCAACTGTAAGGTTAAGTCTGTTCTTAGCTCTCTGCTCAAGAGTTGGGTTAAGAACGAGTTCGCCGTCAACGTAACCTACGTTGATAGAAGCAACAGGGCCGTTCCAAGGAATATCAGAGATGGAAAGTGCGATAGATGTAGCTATCATACCTGTGATCTCAGGTGAGTTGTCAGGGTCAACAGAAAGAACTGTCATAACAACTGAAACGTCATTTCTCATATCCTTTGGGAAAAGAGGTCTAATAGGTCTGTCTACACATCTTGAAGCAAGGATAGCCTTGTCAGAAGCCTTGCCTTCTCTCTTTGTGAAAGAACCTGGTATTCTGCCTACTGCATACATTTTCTCCTCAAAGTCAACTGAAAGTGGGAAAAAGTCAACACCCTCTCTTGGCTTTGCAGAAGCTGTAACGTTAGCCATTACAACCGTTTCACCGTATCTTACCCAGCAAGAGCCGTTAGCAAGTCCGCAGGTCTTACCTGTTTCAACTACTACAGGTCTGCCTGCATATGTCGTTTCAAAAGTTTTGAAATTCTCAAACATTGTCTTTCCTCCATTTTAGAAATTTAATTTTTCTGTATGGTGAAAGCATTAGCAATAAACAGGACATACGAGCTTCATACATTCTGTTTAATGCTAAGTTACCTTTCACCTACAGTTCAAATAAACACCAAAAGGCAGTGGCAATAAATGCCTCTGCCTTGATGTCAGTTACATGATTACTTACGGATACCCAGCTTTTCGATAGTAGCTCTATATCTTTCGATATCCTTCTTCTTGAGGTAGTTGAGAAGATTTCTTCTCTTACCGATCATCTTGAACAGACCGCTTCTTGAGTGGTTGTCCTTCTTGTGTGTCTTAAGATGTTCTGTAAGGTCGCTGATTCTCTTTGTAAGGATAGCGATCTGTACCTCAGGTGAACCTGTGTCTGTTTCGTGAGTTCTGTTAGCTTCGATAACAGCTGTCTTTTCGTCTTTTCTAAGCATTTTTTGTACCTCTTTCGATAAAATATTTCCGATGTAAAAGAATATGGCAGGTAACTTTCCCACTTACGGGCGTGACCCATATTCTGTTGCATGGATATGTTGCAGTAAACAACTCATATATTATACATTATTTCAGACAAATTGTAAATAGTCTTAACAGAAATTTTACAACTATTCTATGCCGTGATGAGCCTTGCCTGCTGTGAGTGTGTTTCTCATAAGCATTGCAATGGTCATAGGGCCAACTCCGCCCGGAACAGGTGTGATAAATGAAGCCTTATCCTTGCAGTCCTCAAAATCAACGTCACCGCAAAGCTTGCCGTTTTCATCACGATCCATACCAACGTCGATAACTACTGCGCCCTCCTTGATATATTCAGCGGTTATCATCTTTGGTCTGCCAACAGCCGCAACCAGTATATCTGCTCTCTGGCAAACTTCTTTAAGATCTTTTGTCTTTGAATGGCAGATAGTAACAGTGCCGTTATTATGCAAAAGCAACATAGCCTGTGGCTTACCAACGATATTGCTTCTGCCAACCACTACGCACTCCTTGCCTGCAATGTCAGTACCTGTTGACTTGATAAGCTCCATAACGCCGGCAGGTGTGCATGGCAGAAAACTGTAATCGCCTATCATTATTTTGCCCACATTTACAGGGTGGAAAGCGTCAACGTCCTTGTCAGGTCTGATGTTATTTATTATCACTTTATCGTCAAGGTGCTTTGGCAGTGGGAGTTGAACGAGTATTCCGTCCACTCTGTCGTCATCATTGAGCTTTTTAACAAGGTCGAGAAGCTCTTCTTCTGTTGTTTCCGCAGGGAGAGCATACTTAAATGAATTAAAGCCCACAGTTTCGCAAGCCTTTTCCTTGTTTCTTACATAGACCTGTGAAGCAGGGTCATCACCGACGATGACCACTGCAAGACCTATCTCTATGCCCTGCTCTTTAAGCTTCTCTGTTTCAAGTCTTATTTCTTCCTTGACCTTGGCTGATACTGCCTTGCCGTCAATTATCTGTCCCATTTATTCTTCCTCCGTATCCTTTTCATCTGTATCTTTTACTTCGCTGTCCTCATCGTTATCGTCACCAAGGATAGACTTATACTCTGTCTCGGCTTTGGTGTGTGACTCCTTGTCCTTTTCCTCGGCTTCTTTAAGCTTGTCTTTTTGAGCCTGCTTGCCGAATTTTTCGTCATATTCTTTTTGCAGCTCGATAAAGCTTTCGCCCTTATCCTTAGCCTCTTTTATCTTATGTTTAAGCTCTTTCTTTTCCTGCTGCATATCATTATAGCTGTTATACTGCTCAAGCTGTGCCTTTGAAAGCTCAGTGTCAACGAACAGTTTATAGTCGCTGTTTCTCTTTGTGATACCTCTGAACACGATTATAAGTACAAGTGAAGCAAGAACACAAGTGCCTGCAACAAGCTGTGATACTCTTATGTTTCCAAGATAGAGCGAATCTGTTCTCAGACCCTCGATGAAAAATCTTCCAAGACCGTACAAGCCTGTGTACATAAGGAATACTTCGCCGTCAAACTTGCGGTGTTTAAGATAGAAATGCAGGATTATAAATCCAATAAGACACCAAATAGATTCATAAAGGAAGCATGGGTGGATAGGGTCAAGAGCCGACACTTTGCCGCCAAGCTCGTCATAATGATTTGAGATATATTCCATTGTGGTGTTGCTTATCATGCCCCAAGGAAGCTTTGTATTTGCACCGAAGGCCTCCTGATTGAAGAAGTTGCCCCAACGTCCGATACACTGACCGATAAGAAAGCATGGTGCGACCACGTCAAGGAGTGCAGTAAGCTTCAGCTTTCTTATTTTTGCGATTATTCCACCTACAAGTATCGCACCGATAAGTCCGCCGTAGATAGCAAGACCTCCGTCACGAATATCGAAAAACTCTGAAAATTTCATGCCCTCTGTATTAAAGATGATATAATAAAATCTTGCGCCAAAGATAGCTCCAATAAGTCCGCCGATAACGGCATCTGTCGCTCTATCAGGGTCGATGCCTACGGTCTTCATTCTTCTGAAGCCGTATATCATCGCAAGAAGAATACCGATAGTTATTAAAAAACCATACCAATATATCTTGAAATTCGTGCCTGGCACTGTAAAAAGCACCCTGTCGATATCAATACCCTCTTTGAAGATATTGTCACCCTTTCCGAAATTGGGGAAATAAACTCTGTTCGGAAACTCTCTGAGTTTTTCCCTTATTGCGTCATTTGCCGTAGAGTCGGCAAGAAACTGCAATGCTGTCATAAATTTATCATTCCTTTCACTGAGTCTGTGGCTCAAAATACCTACTTATTATCTACCACGGAGATAGACGACTTTTCAGGGTCGAACATTTCTCTTACGGCGTTTTCGCAATCCTCCACAGTCATTTCTGCAAGAACCTGTGCTTCATAGAAAGCGTCAGAGTTTTCAAAATAGCTTTCTGCAAGATAATCTGCTGCTCTTTCAGGATTATTCATTCCTCTTACTATTTCGCCGTACATAGAACGCTTTATCATATCAAACTGCGACTTGTCAAAGCCCTCTGTCTTTACACGTTCTATCTCCGCTAGATAACGGCGATAAAGCTCTTCGGGGTCATGGGATTCACCTGAAATTATTGGCGAGAACACGCCACCGCTTGTGAAAACTTCCACGCCGAACTGCGAATTTATCAGTCCGTCATCAAAAAGCTGCTTATAAAGTGGTGAAGACGAGCCTATAAGCAGATGAAGCGCAACTGACGCTGTTCCAGCCTTTTTGAAAAGTTCTCTGCCCTCATAAGGCTTGCACTTGAAGCCGATATTGAAAAGCGGCAGACCCACAGGAAAGCTCTGAAATATCTTTTTCTGCGCTACATTCTCAGGCTCGTCAGGAAGCTTTGTTTCAAGCTCCATATTCTCGCATGGCTTCAACATTTTATCGCATATTTCCATGACCTTATCCTCGTCAACATTTCCTGCAATGGCAAGGACCATGTTGTGAAGATTATAGAAAGTGTAGTAACACTTATAAAGAAGATCAGGGGTTATCTCAGCAATAGTATCAACAGTTCCTGCAATATCTATCTTTATAGGGTGATTTACATACATTGCTCTCAGCAGATTATAAAAGCACTGTCTTTCAGGAGAATCTGCACACATTTTTATTTCCTGACCGATTATTCCCTGCTCCTTAGCTACAGACTGCTCTGTAAAATATGGCTTCTGAACAAAGTCAAGAAGTATTTCAAGAGAATCCTCCCAGTTTTCCGAGCAACTGAACGTATATGCCGTTTCATCAAAAGACGTGAAAGCGTTTGCGTTGGCACCAGTTTTTGCATATAAGTCAAAAACATCTGTGTCTTCATTTTCAAAAAGCTTATGCTCAAGAAAATGGGCTATGCCCTCAGGCACAGTGATGAAATCTTTGCTGTCCTTGGTCTTAAAACAGTTGTAAATTGAGCCGTACTTTGTGGCAAATATGGCTTCTGTAGTTGTGAAGCCCTCCATTTTCCACACAAGCACGTCAAGTCCTGACGGGTGATGAAAAACGCTGTAGCTCTCGCCCAGTCGCTCGCTCTTTACGATCTCCTTATTCATCACAGTCCTCCTCTTCCTCGCCTCTGATAACGAAAACAGTATCAGGCTTAAAAGTCTTTGCACAGCTTATTATGTCCTCACGAGTAAGCTTTGCTATCCGCTCGTTTATCTCCTCAGGAGTGAAAGCTGTGTTTCGTGTGTTCTGCGCTGCATACCAACCCATGATATCATATATGCTGTCATAATTTGACTTAAAGCCACCGCATAGAGATTTCTTTGTGTTTTCAAGCTCCTCTTCTGTGAAGTCGCCATTACATATGGCTTCGAGCTGTTCTTCGATAGCTTTTTTTGCCTTTTCTATGTTACAGCTTTCAACGCCACTATCAATAAAAAGAGTGCCCTTTCTGTCGGCATATGCAGAGGAACAATAATAACAAAGACTCATCTTTTCTCTTACGTTTGCAAAAAGCTTTGAAAACGGCGTTGCTCCGAGAAGCATACAGAAAAGCTTTGCGGTGTAGATATCCTCATAATCAGACTTGAATGCCATGACCATTTTGCTTTGGCTTACCTGCATTTTAAGCTCTCTATAAACAGGCTCTGCCTTTGCAGGTGAATTGTGTCTGTAGTCTATCTTCTCCACAGGTGAAACTCTTACAAGAGCAGCCATTTCATCTCTTATAAGCTTTTCCGCAGCAGCCGTGTTTCCACCGCCTGATATGGTTATCTCTATCTTTGCACTTTCAAGAAGCTTTTTGTGTTGTCTTAACAAATCCTCCTGAGTTATGTTCTCAGCAAGCTCCACAGTTCCAATTGCAGACACAGCCGCAGGCTCGCCCTCAAATATGACCTTTTTCGCCTGCAAAAGTGCATAGCCACGCTTGTCATTGACAGTGGCAACAATAGCGTCGATAAGCTCCTGCTTTCTCAAAGTAAAATACTTCTCACAGAACTTTCCGTCAACAAGGTGCGGTCTGAGCAGACAGTTCAAAAGCTGTCTTACCACCTGAACGGATATTACTTCGCCGTCTATAGTATAATCGTCGCCGATAAAGCTCGCAGACAGACCGACAGACTGATAATCGCCTATGGTACCACAGTTGGTGCCGATACTTGAGCCGTAAAGCCCTGTGAGTGTAGATGTAAGCTTTGTTCGTGAAGGTATCTCCGCATTCGATGTCACAAGCACTGTTTGTAGCATTGCATTGACGCAGGCTGTTTTTTCGTCCAGCGGTGATATAAATGCTATCTTCACGCAGTTTGACTTGAATTTCTTGTCATATATTCTTGTAAGAGATATCCCTCTGCCGAGTTCTTCCCTACTATAAGATACAGCCATTTGATTACTCCTTCAAGCGTTTTCACGCTAAAATTTTTCGTGATAACACGATAATAATATAGTATATCACATTCCTGTGCAGATTTCCATACTTTTCACAAGAATTTCATAAATGCACTTATTCTATTACCGTATAAATGAAATTTTCCCAGTGAAGCATTGTTCCCTCGTCTGTTTCGTCAGGCAAAAGCGCTCTTGCCATAAGAAGATCTTCGCCTGTGTCCACATTGAGAAGATGTGCATAATCGCCGTCAATTTTTGTTACCTTATATGTTCTTGGCTCCATTTTTATTCTCCTTTTCTGTCCATAAATACCACGTTTTCAGCGCCCAGTCTGTTTTCAAGTTCGACGAGCAGTTCAGGACACATTTTCACAGCATGAACAGACTTTATGCCTGTCATTTTGCGTATATCGCTGAAAAATACCGCAAACTTTGAACCAGACTGTGCTCTGAATTTCTCGGCTATAGTTCTAACAGCCTTTATGCCCTCTGCATCTCTTGAAACAAGCCTTACGCAAATATCCCTTTGAAGCTGTAATGAGCAAAATCTATCGACAGGCTCGAGCATATCCGCAAGTATCTTAGGTTCTTCTTCCTCTTTGCATGATATCTTGCCTTTGACGTGTAGAAGCGCTCTGTCTTTTATAAGGCCTCCCATAGTTTGAAAAACTGACGGAAAAACCACTATCTCTAATGTTCCGAACTTGTCTTCAAGCTCCACAAAGCACATCATATCGCCTTTTTTGGTCTTTAGCATTTTTCTGCCCCTGACCATTCCAGCATAGTCTACTTCAGCCCCATCAGCGAAACGTTTATCAGCCATTCCGCCCTCGTCTGTACAGGCTTTTATGAGCTGTGCAGAGGTGACGCACCTTGCGGCTGAAATCACACACTCAAAGCGGTCTATAGGGTGGGCTGATATATACATACCAAGAGCTTCATGCTCAAATTCAAGAAGCTGCTGTTCGTCAAACTCGCCGCAGCGTTCTATCTTCTTTTCCATTGGCAAAGCAGCACCCATACCAAACAAATCAAGTTGACCCTCGATCACACTTCCGTCTGACCGAGTTACGCTTTTCATTATGTCCTCGCAAGCATTGAGATGTTCACGTCTGGTGTATCCAAAACCGTCAAAAGCTCCACTCTTTATAAGTGCTTCCACTGTTCTCAGGTGGATATCTCTGCCCGAAACTCGTGTACAAAAGTCTTGAAGCGAGTGAAACGCTCCACCTGATTTACGCTCAGAAACTATCCTGTCGATAGCCCCCTCACCAAGTGACTTAACCGCAAGAAGTGCAAAGCGTATTCCCTCAGGCTCTGCCACAAAACCGCTTTCGCTCTTATTTATATCCAGCGGTAAAATTTTAACGCCACTTTTGCCAACATCTGCGATATATCCGTAAAGCTTATCGGTGCTGTCAAGAAGCGTGATAGTCATAAGTGCCGCCATGTATTCTTTATAGAAATGACATTTTAAATACGCTGTCTGATATGCGATAGTTGCATAAGCCGCCGCATGGGATTTGTTAAAGGCATAGCTTGCAAAAGAGGTCATTTCGTCAAATATCTCATTGGCAACATTAGCGGGCACACCGTTTGCCACTGCACCACAGCACTGCCCTTTCTCACCGTAGATAAACGCTTTTCGCTCGTTTTCCAAAACAGCCGCTTTCTTTTTAGCCATTGCTCGCCTTACGATATCCGCTCTGCCGTATGAATATCCTGCGAGCGTGCGGAATATCTGCATTACCTGCTCCTGATAAACTATACAGCCGTATGTCACTTCAAGTATGCCTTTTAGCAATGGGTGCTTATACACTATCCTGTCAGGTTCATGGCGGTTTCGGATATATGTTGGGATCGAGTCCATAGGTCCTGGGCGGTAAAGAGAGATAACAGCGATAAGGTCCTCTAATCTTTCAGGACGAAGCTTCATGACAGTTGCAGTCATTCCTGCACTTTCAAACTGGAAAACGCCCTCCGTTTTGCCCTGTGACAGCATTTCATATACCTTCTTGTCATCAAGAGGTATCTTCTCCAAGTCAAAATCAGGGTGAGTTTCTATCACCTGCTTTCGGCAGTGGTCTATAATGGTGAGGTTGCGGAGTCCGAGAAAATCAATTTTAAGAAGTCCCAATCGTTCAAGCACTGTCATTGTATACTGTGTGGAAACTTGTCCGTCACGAGAATAGAGAGGAACGTAAAAGTCAACCGGCTCTTTTGTGATAACAACGCCTGCTGCGTGGGTAGATACATTTCGTGGCATACCCTCGACGCTCATGGCAATATCAAGAAGTTGTCGTATCTTCATATCAGTCTTATAAAGGGAACTAAGCTCAGGTATATTCTCTATGGAATATTTAAGTGGCTGACCTCTTGGTATTTTCTTTGCAAGCATATCTCCTGTCTGATAAGGCAGACCCATTGCTCTTGCCACATCTCTCACTGCCTGCTTTGCCGCAAGCGTGCCAAAGGTCGCTATCTGTGCAACGTGGTCAGAGCCGTATTTCTCCACAACGTAATCAATAACACGCTGTCTGCCTTCCATGCAGAAATCTATATCAAAGTCAGGCATGGAAACTCTTTCTGGATTAAGAAAACGTTCAAAAAGCAGATCATATTTCAGCGGGTCAATGCCTGTTATACCAATACAATATGCACACAGACTTCCTGCACCTGAACCACGTCCGCAGCCAACAGGTATACCGTGGGTCTTTGCATAGTGAACAAAATCCCATACTATAAGATAATAGTCAGTATATCCCATTCTCGTTATAACGTCAAGCTCATAGTCAACACGTTTCAAAGCCTCTTTTGTAGGATTTTCATAACGTTTATAAAGCCCTTTCATGCACATATCACGAAGAAACTTTTCGTTATCTGAAACACCGTCTATATGGAAATACGGAAGCTTTGTTTTGCCAAACTCAAAGCTTACATTACATCTGTCAGCTATCTTTACTGTATTCTCCAGCGACTCAGGCTGAGAGGGAAAAAGCTCCGCCATTTCTTCTGCCGACTTTACATAAAACTCGTTTGTCGGAAATTCAAGCCTGCTTGGGTCGTCTAGTGTCGTGCCTGTTGAGATACACATTAGCACACGTTGCGCATTAGCGTCTGAACGTCTGAGATAGTGTGCGTCATTGGTGCAGACCATCGATATTCCTGTTTCTCGTGAAAGCTTTATAAGCATAGGCAATATTCTCTGCTGGTCTGCAAACTTATGATTTTGAAGCTCTATAAAGTAATTATCCCTGCCAAATATATCACGATATTTAAGAGCAGTCTGCTTTGCAGCCTCATAATCGCCATTGGTAAGCTTTCTGGGTATCTCACCCGCAAGACAAGCCGACAGACAGATAAGCCCATTATGATATTTTTCAAGCAATTCAACATCTACTCTCGGTTTGCTGTAAAAGCCCTCTGTATATGCCGCTGACACAAGCTTTATAAGATTTTGATAACCCTCGTTGTTTTCGCACAGAAGCACAAGATGGTAAGGCGAACTGTCTATCTTCGCTAGCTTGTCAAATCGTGTTCTTGGTGCGACATACACCTCACAGCCTATTATAGGTTTTATGCCCTGAGCAAGACACTCGTTGTAAAACTCCACTGCCGCAAACATATTTCCATGGTCTGTGACCGCAACTGCTTTCTGTCCAAGCTCCTTTACACGCAAAACAAGCTCCTTGATACGGCATGCGCCGTCAAGGAGCGAATATTCACTATGAAGATGTAGATGTACAAACTCAGGCATTTTTATCCCTCTTTCAGTGCAAGACCTTTTTCAACTCTTATCCTGTCAGCTATCTCTGCTATCTTCTGCAATCTGTGGTTTGCCCCCGAACGTGAGATAGGAGGATCTATGGCTGCACCAAGATCTTTAAGATTAAAGTCAGGATTATTATATCTAAGCTCAGCTATCTCCTGCAAATTATCAGGAAGAGAATAAAGCCCCACTGTCTCGTCTATAAGCTCGATATCGCTTATCTGCTTTTCCGCTGCTTTCAGCGACTTCTCTATATTGGCGTTATCGCAGTTCACCGCTCGGTTTATCTTGTTGCGCATATCTTTCATCATTTTTACGTTCATAAGTTCAAGCGAACACATAGGCGCACCCATAAGAGTAAGCATATCTATGATATTCTCAGACTCTTTTATGTAAACTATCTGTGCGTTCTTACGTTCAACATGCTTTGGAGTGATATCGTAATTATCTATAAGCAGCATACCAAAATCATTGCAAAGCTCTATCGTTGGCATAACGAACTCCATATGATATTTTTTCTCAGGATTGTTCACCGAACCGCAGGCAAGAAATATACCAGCCACGAGCTGTGGATAAAACTTCTCTTTAGGCAGGTCAGCTTCTTCCAAACGCCTGCTCTTATCCATTCTGAAATAGTCAAGAAGTGTGAGCCTGTCCTCACGCTCAGGAATATCCAAAGCATAAAGCACAACGCCGTTTCGCTTTTTCTGCTCTGTGACTAACACTGCGTTTTCATTACCAGTTATCCTGCCAGTGTTCAACACGAAAAAGTCTGCTACCGCTTTGTTTTCAGTGAGAAAAGATATCTCATCATCTGACAGGCAGTTACAGTACGTGAGCATACCCATCATGCACACGTCAGCCTTTGGCTTTGAATTTATCTTGCTGATTATTTCTTCTTTTGCTCTGTATGAAAAGGATACGTCCTCCAACTTTCAAACCGCCTTACTGATTATTTATATCTCTGTGTGTTATTCTTATCCTGTGACCTTGCTTTCTCAGATGCTCCGCAACTGCTTCTGCAAAGGTAACGCTCCTATGCTTTCCGCCCGTACAGCCGAACGCTATAACAAGCTGTGACTTGCCCTCTTTTTCATAAAGAGGTATGAGATAGTCTATAAGATCTGTTAGCTTGCCTAGAAGCACTTTGGCTTCGTCAAAGCTCAAAACATAATCATAAACGTCTTTGTCAAGACCTGTTTTGTTCTTAAGCTCAGGTACATAAAACGGATTAGGCAGACACCTTACGTCAAATACAAGGTCGCCCTCGCTCATTGCACCGAACTTGAACCCGAACGACTGAACGTCAATATGCATAAACTCGTTGTTTCCAAGAAATATGGAATAAAGCCTTTCCTTAAATTGAGCTGTTGAGCTTCTGGACGTGTCTATATAAAAATCAGCCTGTGCTTTTATAGGTCTTAATATCTCACGCTCAGTTTCAATAGCTTTTCTTATGTTTCCATATGACACCTCGTCAAGAGGGTGCTTTCTTCTTGTTTCCTTGTATCTTCTCACGATAACGTCATCTGAGCTGTCAAGGAAAAGTATTTTAAGACTCACGCCCTCGCCCTGAAGCTGCTTTACTGTGTCTTGAAGCTTCAGAAAAAGGTCGCCGCCTCTTATATCAACAACAAACGCTACCTTGTCTATTTTTCCGTCAGACTGACTGCATATGTTTGCAAACTTTGGGATAAGCTCAGGCGGCATATTATCAACGCAGTAATATCCTATATCTTCAAGCACATTCACGGCACTTGATTTTCCCGATCCTGACATACCAGTAATTATCACAAACTGCATAACGTTCATTCCTTTCTTACAAAGCTGAAAAAAATCATCACTTATTGATCCCTATTTAAATTATTCCTTGTAAGGTATTATCTTTACCTCACATTCAAGAAGATAGCCTGTCTGCTCTTTGACAATGTGCTGAACGTGTCTTATCACCGACATAATATCCTCAGTTGTTGCACCACCCTTGTTCACCACAAAACCGCAGTGCTTTTCAGACACCTGTGCTCCTCCCACTGTGTATCCCCTCAGACCACAGTCCTCAATGAGCTTTCCTGCAAACTGTCCCTCAGGTCTTTTAAAAGTCGAGCCTGCACTTGGATATTCAAGTGGCTGTTTTGAACGGCGTCTGCCCATAAGCTCCACCATTTTGTCCTGAATATCGTCATACGCTCCCGCCTCAAGTCTGAACACTCCTGAGGTTATGACTTCACCGTTTTTCTGATAACAGCTGCTGCGATAAGCAAGAGCCATTTTATTTGCCTCTGTAGTATGTACAGTACCGTCTGCCCTCACGGAGTTCGCAGAGGTTATAACGTTTTTAATCTCACCGTCATAAGCACCTGCGTTCATGTATATAGCACCGCCCACAGTTCCCGGTATGCCATAGGCAAACTCAAGTCCTGTGAGGTTATGCTCAAGAGCGAATCTGCACAGCTTTATAAGGCTGCACCCAGCCTCGGCGTATATGGTGTTTTCGTTCATCATTTTTATCTCGTCCACTGACTGACCCATGAGGAACACCACGCCCTCATAGCCTCTGTCATCAAAGAGAAGATTTGAGCCATTTCCAACAACAATATATCTTACGTTCCATTCGTGTGCGGCTCTAACAAGTTTTGCAAGGCTTTCCTCTGAGCTTATATCCACCATTGCAGTACACGCTCCACCGGTGCGGAATGTGGTATGCTTTGAAAGCGGCTCGTTGTAGACAACATTACATTCAAGCTCTGAGGCAAGATCAAGCAGCTTTTGTGTATTCATATATATCTGTAAAACGCCCTTGTGAGGGCTTCTCCTTTCATCGTTTTAAATATCGAGGTTTGGTCTTTTCGCAAGAACATATTCCCTTATCTTTTCCCAATCACTGTTCATGATAAGCTTCTCAGGAAAATCAAGTTCTTCCGCTATCTTTGCCACTTTCGGTGTTTGACCGATAAGCTGACAGAAATGACAATCAGAGTCAAAGACCACAGGCACTTCATACTTTTTGCAAAGTTTCAAAAGCTCCACTACGTTTCTTCTGGGCGACCTTTTGCACACAAATGAGCTTTCGTTTATCTCCACAAGCTTGCCGTACTCCTTGAACGCCTTTACGCCCTTTTCATAATCGAACATAAAAGGTGCGGTGGTGCAGTGACCTATGACATCCACCTGAGGGTTCTGTGCGACTTTCAGCCAGCTTTTAGTGTGGTTCTCAGGTGTCGAGGGAGTATAGCAGGCACTGTGCATAGACGCCACCACCCATTCAAGTCCTGAAAGCAGCTTTTCGTCAGTATCAAGCTCTCCGTCATCGCTCACAACGTTAGCCTCTATGCCTCTGAGGACGGTTATCCCGTTTATCTTTCTCGGCAGTATGCCAAGATTGACAAAATGCCAGATATGTGGTGAGTCAGGCATTTTCATGGCATGGTCTGTCATTGCTATGCCTTTCATTCCGTATTTTTCAGCCCACTGGCAGTTCTCTGTTATGGTGGAGTAAGCATGAGTTGAAGCTATAGTGTGCGTGTGCATATCTCCCTGTAAGTGCATTATGATCTATCTCCTATTTAAAAAAGTATATGCGTGTTTTTAGAAATTATCCCAGTTCTTGACCTTGTCTTTCTTGTCCATTTGCAGACCAAGATTCTGCAAAAGTTCAGCGGCAGCGTTATAACCCATTTTCTTCTGACGGTTGTTCATAGCCGCAACTTCAAGGATAACAGCAAGGTTTCTGCCCGGCTTTATAGGAATGGTAAGGCTCGGTATCTTGATTCCGAGAATAGTTGTATACTCATTGTCTACGCCCATTCTGTCGTATATCTTCGTGCTGTCCCAAGGCTCAAGCTCTACGATAAGGTCTATCTTCTCGCTTACCTTTACAGCACCCATACCGAACAGACGTCTTGTATTGATGATACCGATACCTCTCAGTTCAAGGAAGTGACGGATATTATCAGGTGATGAGCCGACAAGCGTTCTGTTTGATGTCTTTCTGATCTCAACGGCATCGTCAGCCACAAGTCTGTGACCTCTCTTTACAAGCTCGATAGCTGTCTCACTCTTACCAACACCGCTCTCGCCCACGATAAGGATTCCCTCGCCGTATACTTCGATAAGAACACCGTGGCGTGTTATTCTTGGAGCAAGTTCAACGTTCAAATAGCCGATAAGTGCGGCGATAAATGCTGTTGTGCTGTCCTGAGTTCTTGCGATAGGTACACCGTATTTCTTAGCTATCTCAACCATTTCAGGGTAAAGCTCATGACCTCTTGCCACGATAAAAAGCGGTATCTTTGTAGCAAAAAGAGCGTCTATCCTCTCATATCTTGTTTTCTCGTCAAGTGAAGCAAGATAAGCAAACTCCATATTTCCGCATATCTGAACACGCTCTGCGTTGAAATACTCATAAAATCCCATAAGCTGAAGTCCAGGTCTGTTACAATCATTCTCAGTAACAACAAGGCTGCTGATGTTCTCAGGAGCATAGATTATCTCCATATTAAGCTGTTTGATTATCTCCTCGACAGTAACGCTGAATATCTCTGCCATTGAATATCATTCCTTTCCAGTCAAATATTATATTCTAAGTAAACCTTTGTTATACATCTCCTGTGCGGCAAGCATAACGCCTGCTTTGCCTGTTGGGTATGTGATACCGCCCTGAAGCCATGCGGCAAACGGCGGTCTGATAGGGGCGTCGGCGGAAAGCTCTATGGACGCACCCATTGTGAATGCTCCTGCCGCCATTATCACCTTGCTGTCATAACCCGGCATATCCCATGCCTCTGGAGTAACATAGCTGTCAACTGGCGAGCCTTTCTGTATTCCCTGACAGAAAGCCACAAGGTTTTCCTCGTTTTCAAGAAGAATAGATGCGATTATATCAGTTCTTGTTTCGCCACTTTCAGGAAGGGTCTTGTAGCCAAGCTTTTCAAAGAAACGGCAGGCGAAAACTGATGTTTTAAGAGCAGAAGCAACCACCTGTGGTGCCATGAAAAAGCCAAGGAGCATTTCTCTGTTCTGATTAAGTGAACAGCCGACCTCCTTGCCCATGCCAACGCAGGTGAGCCTGTCGGCACACTTTTCCACAAGGTCTGCTCTGCCGCAGATATATCCGCCTGTAGAAGCAATTCCACCGCCTGGATTTTTGATAAGCGAGCCTATTATGATATCTGCACCAACGCTCAGTGGCTCTTTTCTTTCAACAAACTCACCGTAGCAGTTATCCACCATGACGATTATATCAGGATTAGCTTTCTTTGCTGTTTCTGCTATCTTTCCGATTATCTCCACTGTCAGTGACGGTCTGAGAGAATAGCCTCTTGAACGCTGGATATACGCTATCTTTGCACCAACGGCTTTCTTTGCTATCTCATCATAGTCAGGATACATTTCATCAACAAGGTCTACCTGCTCATACTTTACACCGAAATCAATAAGTGAGCCGCTGCCCTTTTCGCCTCTGATACCGATTATATCCTCAAGAGTATCATATGGCTTTCCAGTGCAGGCAAGCATTGTGTCTCCGCTTCTAAGCACTCCGAAAAGCGCGGTAGATAGTGCATGAGTACCGTTCACAAAAGTGTGTCTTACCAAAGCATCCTCACCGCCCAGTGCCTGAGCGAACACCTTGTCTATAGTATCTCTGCCCATGTCGCCGTATCCGTAACCTGTCGTGCCTTTAAGACAGCCCTCGCTCACACGATTGTCAATAAAAGCTTTCAGCACTTTCTGTCCGTTATACTCGGCATTGCTGTCTATTTTTTCAAACATCTCCCTGCACTCATTCTCTGCCTCGGAGGCAAGAGATAAAAGTTTTGGGTCTATATCAAATATACATTCATTCATTTTCTATTCTCTCCAATACAAGATCTATTCCGCAGGCTTTAAAGCCTATCTCCTCATAATAGCTCACTCTATGGGGTCTTGCAAATAATCTAACCTGAAAGCCGTCCTGCGTGAGCTTTTCACCTATCCAATACAAAAGCTGTCTTGCATGGAATTTTCCACGCTCCTCAGGTATCGTTCCAACGTGTCCCACAAGTGCCACTCCATCTATGATATACTGTATAGTGGCAGTGGTGTAGTTTCCAAGCAGGAATGACTGTGAAAGTCCTCTTCTTACTCTGTGGGAAGTGTCCGTAAGCCACAGTTCATAGGAATTTTTTATGGCAGGAAAGCATGGTGCAAGTATCCTGAAAACATCATCGAGTTTTGGAAGCTCATTCACATCAAGGGGCGGGATATCGTTTTTCGCAACAAAGCTGAACTCCGTACGCTTGTCACCCTTATACTCTGCCTTAGTGAGTTCTGCAAGCTTGTCTGAATACTCCGCCTCGAACTCCACTGCGGCAGGCTTGTTCATAAGGATAAACCCTGCAAGCTCGCCCAATACCTTATCGTCAAATCTCTTATCCTTGAAAGTCGATATCATCATAGAGGCGTTGAATACTGATATGATACCAAGCTTTTTTCCGCTTTCCTCAACGGCATAGAAATGCAGAAAATCATACCCTGTGCCGTATGCCGCAAAGTGCGACTTTATACGCCTTGTATAATTGTTAGGTTTAAGACCGCTCAGCAGTTCTGAGCTGATCTCTTTGGTTTCATAGATCATTTGTTATAAGTCCTATCCAAGATCAATTTTGTAAGAACATAAGCGTTCTCAAAGTCCGCCTTATTTATCACGCAGCTTGGAGAATGAAGATATCTGCAAGGGAGCGACACTGCGGCAGTCTTTACACCGCCACGGGAAACGTGTATCGCACCTGCGTCATTTCCTCCTGCCACCATTGTTTTGGTCTGGCACGGTATGCCGTTCTCTTCTGCCGCAGAAAATGCAAGCTCAAAAAGCTCATGGTCATACATTGTGTGTCTGTCCATATATGAAACAACAGGACCTTTTCCAAGCTCACATACCCTTTTCTCTCCAGAAGCTGATGGGATATCCGCCGCAGTTGTGGATTCAAGCACCACTGCATAATCAGGCGCAACAGTGAACGCCGCACAGGTAGAGCCACGCAGACCTATCTCCTCCTGCACCACGAAGGTGAAATATGTGTCATACTCCACGCCCTCTTCTATCATTCTGAGCATTATTGCACAGCCTGCTCTGTCGTCTATGGCTTTGCACTTCACGAAGCCCTCGCCGAACTCTACAAAATCGGAAACAAATCTCACACTGTCCCCAAGGCGCACAAGCTTTAAGGCTTCCTCACGGCTGTCAACACCTATATCTATGGTAAGCTTATCAAAAGGCACAGACTTTTTTCTCTCCTCGGCTGTGAGATTATGGATAGCCTTTCCGCCCACAACGCCAAGGACGTTATTCCTGCCGATTTTGACACGTCTGCCGAAAACAACTCTTGGGTCAACACCGCCAACTGATGACACTTTCAGCGTGCCGTCAGAATTCACATAGGTTACTATCATGCCAACCTCGTCCATATGAGCAGACACCATTATCTTGTTTTTAGGCATCTTTTTGCCCTTACAGAAAGCTATGACATTGCCAAGGTTATCCACCCTTATTTCAGCTTTATCGCCTATTTTATCTATTATATATTCTCTTACCGCTCCCTCGTCGCCTGAAATGCCGTCAAGGAGGCAGAGGTCTTTCAGTTTATCCAACATAAATATCTACACTCTTTTCAGATATTCTGCAATAAGCAGAGCCGTATTATCAATATCGTTAATATCAACTATCTCCACAGGCGTGTGCATATGCTTTTCCGGAATGGATATGGTAACGGCTTTTGTTCCGCTTCCGCTCACGCCGATAGCGTCAGCGTTCGTACCTGTTTTTCCGCTCATGACTTCAAGCTGATATGGTATGCCCTTTTCTTCTGCAAGGCTAATAAAGCCGTCTGACATCTCTCGTGAAAGGGACGGAGCAATGCCTATCATCGCTCCCTTGCCCATTATGCCGCATTCTTCCTCGTTCTCATAATGGGTCTTTGCAAAGGAAACGTCCACCACTATCGCATAGTCTGCATTGATATCATATGCTGTTGTTTTTGCACCACGCTCGCCAACTTCTTCCTGAGTTGAAAAGCACACTGCGATATTATAAGCTGTCTGCTGACCACCGAGTAGCTCCAAAGTCTTTAGGATAGCCGTACAGCCTGACCTGTCGTCAATTGCTTTAGATGTCACACGGCTTCCTGCGAGCTTTTCGGCTTTGTTTTCTATAAGCACTCTGTCACCAAGGGAAACATACTTTGCTGCATTTTCACGGCTCGTGAAACCTATATCTATGAAAACGCTGTCAAGGTCAGGTGCGACAGAGCTGTCTTTTTCAAGGTGAGGCGGAGTTGAAGTCACGATGCCCGTGAGCTTTTCTTTGCCGTAAACTGTCACCTGCTGAGCCAAAAGAAGTCTTGTGTCAAGACCGCCGCAGCCTGATATTTTCAAAAAGCCGTCCTCTGTGATATATGTGACTATCATGCCTATCTCGTCTATATGGGCGTCAAGAAGCATAACAGGCTTGCCGTCCTCCCAGCTTCCAACCTTGCAGATAACACTGCCAAGAGCGTTATCCAAGGTGACTTCGCCATACTTTTCAAGGAGCTTTGCCGCTGTTTTTGCCGCTGAGTCTTCCGCTCCCGATACACCTGCCGCAGAGCAAAGCTGTGACAGTATCTCAAATGTATCCATAATACATATCCCTGCTTTTTATAAAATTAGAGTTCGTTCACAAGTCGCTTGAAATGTCTGCCTCTTGCCTCAAAGTTAGGATAGAGGTCAAAGCTTGCGCAGGCAGGTGAAAGTGTGACAACATCGCCCTTTTCAGCCATTTTCTGTGCTGTAAGGACTGCCTCTTCAAGGGTCTTTACTCTTACTATCTTAAGACCGCTTTCAGGATAGAGCGGACTTTCTGTAACAGCCTTTTCTATCTTGTCTGCTGTCGCACCAAGAAGAATGAGTATTTTCACGTTCTTGTTCACAGGCTCGGCAAGAGGCTCAAAAGGTATCTTCTTGTCATAGCCACCTGCGATAACAATAAGCTTCTGATTGAATGAATTAAGTCCTGCGATAACTCTTGTAGGGCTTGTTGCGATAGAATCGTTATACCACTTAACACCGTCTATCTCTCTTACAAATTCAATCCTATGCTCAACGCCGCCGAAGTTCTTTGCTACCTGAACTATGCTCTGGATAGATACCTCGCCCCATACTGCGGCGATAGCTGTGAGATAGTTCGCAACGTTGTGGATACCGGGTATCCTTATATCGTCCTTGTGCACTATCTCTGTAGTTCTGCCCTTTTCCGTATAGCAAAGCATACCGTCGTCATTAAGATATGCGCCTGTCTGAACAGGGTGCTTTAGAGAGAATGTGACAAGCTTTCCTCTTACAAGGTCTGCAAGCTTTATGGTTTCCTCGTTATCTTCGTTGAGTACAGTTCTTGAGTATCCGTTCTGATGAGCGATAAGGTTAGCCTTTGCACCGATATACTCCTCCATTGTTCCGTGAACGTTCAGGTGGTTTGGAGTGATGTTTGTGATTGCGGCAACGTTTGGCGACTGTCTCATTGAGATAAGCTGGAAGCTTGAAAGCTCAACTACTGCAACGTCGCTGTCGGACATTGTTTCTACGATAGGCAGAAGAGCCTTGCCGATATTTCCACCGATATGGACACGCTTGCCCTCGGCTTTGAGCATTTCGCTGATAAGGGTAGTCGTGGTAGTCTTTCCGTCTGAACCTGTTACGCCGTATATCTTGCATGGGCAGAGGTCAAAGAAAGTTTCCATTTCTGATGTAATGGCAACTCCTGCTTTTCTTGCCTTTGTGATAGTTTCATCATTATAGTACATACCTGGTGTTCTGAAAACTATATCGCAGTTAAAGATGATATCAAGATAATGCTCGCCCAATGAGAACTCACAGCCCTTTGCGGAAAGCTCCTCATAGATAAGCTCATCAAATTCGTCCTCTGTCTTTTTGTCGCAGACAACGCATCTTATGCCCTTTGAGAGAAAAAGCTTTATAAGCTCAAGGTGACTTACGCCCGTGCCTATGAACGCTACTCTCTTATCCTTTATTTCCATGAAATATCTTTGTGCTTTTGTCATATCATTAACTCCTTCAATAATTCTGTCAGTTGTGTGCAATATACTGCACACATACCTATTCTATTTTATTATATATCATTTTATCCAAAAACGCAAGGACTTTTTTCATGACTGCAAAAAAGTTTACCTATCATTCGGTTAGGAAACGTTTACTTGATTTTTGTGTCTAAATGTGCCGCAGTAACAGTGTGTTTTTTGTGAAAAGTGAGAAAAATTTATTATTTGCGAAAAAACTATTGTAAAATCGGGATTTATAAAGTATAATATAGGTATATTGTTATGTTTCGTACTGACCTGAGGTCAGACAACATTTAGTATTGGAGGATATGATAATAATGGGTAATGCTGACAATGTATTGTTCGACAATGACTCAAGAGTTGCACCGCTTGGTCTTATTGCTATGGCAGGCGCTTCCGAGCTTGGCAAGAAGGTAGACGGTTATCTTACAAAATGGGCTAATGAAAACGAATTTGTTAAGGATACTTTCCTTGTTGAGGCTGTTTGTCCTAGATTTTCTTCCGGCGACGGCAAGGGTCTTATCAAGTCATCTATCAGAGGCGACGATCTTTTCATTCTCTGCGACGTAGGAAACTACAGCTGCACATACAACTATTTCGGCAGGGAAAACAGTATGTCACCTGACGATCATTATCAGGATCTTAAAAGAATAATCCAGGCTGCAGGCGGTAAGGCTCACAGAATAAACATCATCATGCCTTCCCTTTACGGCGGCAGACAGCACAGAAGAAACTACAGAGAATCTCTTGACTGTGCAGTTGCTCTTCAGGAGCTTCAGTCTATGGGCGTTTCAAATATCCTTACTTTTGACGCTCACGACCCAAGAGTACAGAATGCTGTTCCGCTCATGGGTCTTGACAACATAATCCCTTCCTATCAGGTTCTCAAGGCAATGTTTAAAAACCTTTCAGATTTCAGACCTGACAAGGATCACTTCATGATAATCTCCCCTGACGAGGGCGCTATCAACAGAAATATGTACTATGCTTCCGTTCTGGGCGTAAACCTCGGTATGTTCTACAAGAGAAGAGATTATTCAACTATCATCGACGGCAGAAACCCTATCGTTGCTCACGAGTATATGGGTAATGACGTTGCCGGCAAGGACGTTTTCATTGCCGACGACATCATCTCATCAGGCGAGTCTATGCTGGATATCGCTGTAGAGCTTAAAAAGCGTAAAGCTAACAAGATCTACTGCTATGCTACTTATCCAATTTTCACAAATGGTCTTGAAGCATTCAACAAGGCTTATGCTGACGGCATCATCGACGGTGTATTCGGCACAAACCTCACATACAGAACACCTGAGTTGCTTTCAAGCCCATGGTTCTACGAGGTAGATTGCTCTAAGTACATTGCTTACTTCATTGCATCACTCAATCATGACAAGTCAATTTCACAGGTCATCGACCCGCACACAAAGATCGAAGCTCTGCTGAAAAAATACGGCATAAAGTAAATTCAATACAAAACGATAAAGTTCGGGGCGGACGGCTGTCCCGAACTTTTTTTATATGAGGAGAAGATAAAATGATATTTGCAGGGATAGTTGCAGGGGGCTGTGGCTCTAGGGTAAAAAGTGCGGTTATACCGAAACAGTTCATCGAGATAGGCGGAGTGCCTGTTATTGTTAGAACAGTGAGAGCGTTTCTTGCGGTAGACAGCATAGACGTGGTTTATGTGGGCATAAAACCTGACTGGCACGAGTACACTGACGAGCTTTTTGAACGCTTCGGGATAGACAAAAAGCGTGTAAGAGTTATAGACGGCGGAGCGGACAGAAACGGCACTGTAATGAATATAGCTGAGGCAATAGTCGCTGAACATGGTGAGAATGAGAGGGACATAATACTCACCCATGACGCTGTAAGACCATTTGTGACAGAGAAAATAATAAGAGACAATATAAGTGCAATGGCGAAACATTCCGCCTGCGGAACTTATATGCCTGCGGTTGATACCATAATAAGATCTGACGGCGAAAAGGTCAGGGAAACGCTTAACAGAAGCGAGCTTTATCAGGCGCAAACTCCGCAAACTTTCAGACTTTCGGATCTGAGGAGGAATTATTATTCGCTTAGCGAGGGGCAAAATAAAAAGCTGACGGATACTTGTTCTGTGTTTACGGCCTGCAATGAGGATATATACCTTGTCGTCGGGGACGCATTGAATTTCAAGATAACCACAGACAGCGATCTGAGAATGGCGAATGCACTTGCAGAGTTAAGTAAGAAATGAAAAATAAATCAAGGCGGTGTGGGAGAACAATCTCTGCACCGCTTTTTTTATACCCTACCATGCTTTGTGCGGTTTTGAGCATAAATAAGATCACGCCCAAAACGAATATTCTCACAAAGCTTGTCAATAATAACAAACGAAAAGTTTCACAAAGCTTATCTGTTGTTCAAAAAGTCAATAGCCACGCCTGCAGGCAGTACACCTTTTGTGCATACCTATGAAATATGTTAGATATGCCTAACTAAGATTGACATACGGCTTTGCACATGGTACAATAAATGTGGTTAGTAGCTACTAACCTCGTGAGAATAGATCATGCAGACTTCTCTATGATGACAAGAGCGAAATGTCATCAGCCCGAATGGTGGTGCGTTCGGGTAGTCTGCATAATATTAAAAAGGAGCTTATATTATGAACTATCTTGAGATCGTAAAAGTAATCGGACGTGAAATTCTGGATTCCAGAGGAAACCCAACCGTTGAGGCTGAGGTATATCTCGCAGACGGAACAGTTGGCAGAGGCACTGCACCAAGCGGTGCGTCAACAGGCGAGTTTGAGGCCCTTGAGCTTCGTGACGGCGATAAGGGCAGATATAGCGGAAAGGGCGTTACAAAGGCTGTTGAGAATATCAATACCGCTATCAATGACGCAGTATGCGGACTTGACGCTTCTGACATCTATGCCGTTGATAAGGCTATGATAAAGGCTGACGGCACTAAGGACAAGTCAAAGCTTGGTGCTAACGCTATCCTCGCTGTTTCTATCGCTGCTGCAAGAGCGGCTTCTATCTCTCTTGATATTCCTCTCTACAGATTTCTCGGTGGCATATCAGGAAACAGACTTCCTGTTCCTATGATGAACATTCTTAACGGTGGCGCTCATGCTGCAAACACTGTTGACGTTCAGGAATTTATGATAATGCCTGTGGGTGCTCCAAGCTTTAAGGAAGCTCTCCGCTGGTGCGCTGAGGTTTTCCACGCTCTGGCAGCACTGCTTAAATCAAAGGGTCTTGCTACTTCTGTAGGCGACGAGGGTGGCTTCGCTCCTGACCTTGCAAGCGACGAGGAAGCTATCCAGTATATACTCGAAGCTGTTAAGAACGCAGGTTATGAGCCCGGTAAGGACTTCATGATAGCAATGGACGCTGCTTCAAGCGAGTGGAAAGGCTCAAAGAAGGGCGAGTACGTTCTTCCAAAGGTCGGCACAAAGTTTACTTCTGCCGAGCTTATCGAACACTGGAAGAAACTCGTTGAAAAATACCCTATCATCTCTATCGAGGACGCTCTCGACGAAGAAGATTGGGAGGGCTGGCAGCTGCTCACTAAGGAGCTTGGCGGCAAAGTGCAGCTCGTTGGCGACGATCTGTTCGTAACAAATACAGAAAGACTTGCAAAGGGCATCAGCCTTGGCTGCGGCAACTCTATCCTTATCAAGCTCAATCAGATAGGTTCAGTTTCTGAAACACTTGAGGCTGTCAAAATGGCTCATAAGGCAGGCTACACTGCGATTTCTTCACACCGTTCAGGTGAAACAGCAGACACAACTATCGCTGACCTTGCAGTTGCTCTTAACACTTGCCAGATAAAGACAGGCGCACCAAGCAGAAGTGAGCGTGTTGCAAAGTACAATCAGCTTCTCAGAATTGAGGAAGAACTTGGCGAAAGTGCAGTTTATCCACAAATGGGTGCATTTAACGTAACCAGATAGTTTTTTGTCATATATGGATCAAGCTACAAGCTTGAAAAAAAGCAGTCCACAGGGGCTGCTTTTTTTGTTGGACAAATGCGTTGTAGTGGCATCCTGATGTCGCTCGCTCATCACCACTTGCTTGTCCATTTATCATCACATATAACAGACATAAAAAAAAATCACGCCTTAACAAAGTAAGGCGTGATCTTGACTAAGGATATTTCCCTAGTGGTGAGCTATCGGGGATTCGAACCCCGGACCCTTTGATTAAAAGTCAAATGCTCTGCCAACTGAGCTAATAACTCATATCGTCCTGCAACGACTTAATTATTATACCAATTTTCCACCCATTTGTCAAGGGGTTTTCGAGAATTTTTTCACTTTTTCCAAACTGCACATATTTATTCCCCATTTGGCATACTTTTATGCGTTTTCTAACAAAAAAACGCCCCTGAAAATCAAGGGCGTTTTATCTGCAAAACTTTAAGATCAGTTTATCTTGTTGCCGCAGTTAGGGCAGAACTGATTTCCAGCCGGAACTTTACCTCCGCAAGTAGGGCAGAACTTTTCACCCTGTGGTGCGGCCTGAGCCTGTGGCTGTGCATATGTCTGCTGTGGAGCGTTCTGCTGTGGAACAGAACCTGCATACTTCTTAAAAAGTGTGTAGATACCGCAGATAACAAGAAGAACAAATGCTATCCAGAACAGTACATACATGAATGTGTAGAAACCGCCATACAGCTTGCTCATACCTGAAAGATAGCTTCCTGCTGCATATGTAACTGCAAGACCCAGAACAACACCTGCACCAGTAGTTACCGGCTTGAGGTACTTATCAGCAATTTTGAAAAAATCGTTCATTAGAGAATGCCTCCTAATTTAATAATATATATTTATTATACAATCGTTATGTCATAAAGTCAATAGATTCGAGTAAAATTTTTCACTTATTTACGTTTCTATTTGTTTGCTGTAATGACAGAAATAAGCATAAAATCGCTATTTTCTTTACCCTCTGTGTCAATAACTATCTCAACGGTGTGTTCTCCCTTTGCTCCGCTGTATATCTCATCAAGACAGCAAAGGTCTCCCCAATCCTCGTCAAAGTTTGCGTCAAGAAGAACCTTGTTCTGCCTGTCACCGTCTATGACAGCATATGCAACAGGCGCAGGCTTGTTGATAGTCTTTCTGTATTGCAGCATTATAATACTTCCACTCACGTTGAATTTAATACAACTTCCCTGCTTGTGAGCTATCCAACCGCCCTTGAATGGATCGCTCCACTGCTCTGCCCCATGAGTATCAGGCTCAAAGCCCTCCATAACGGGCGAACAGCTATAGTTCTGAAAACGCTGTGCGTCCTCATATCTGCTTGCTGTAAATGGCTCAGGAAGTGAAGGCTTCTTCTCTGCACCAAGCTTCTTATAGTATGAATATTCTGTATCAAGCAGATTGCAGATAAGATCAGCTATCATCTTGTGACCTAGGTCTGTAGGGTGGAGCATATCCGCTGTGTAATCTGCAAGACAAACGTTGCCAAGCTGTATCTCAGGGAAGATGTAGTTTCTTACACTGACGATAGGCAGGTCATAATGCAGACCGATAGCGTTATGTATACCCTGTGCATTTGTGCCTGTATCGTAAAAAAGATTGTTTATAAGCACAACCGCCTTGACGCTCTCAGCTTTCAGCAGACGTCTTACAAGGCTCTCGTATGTTTCCATAAATAGGGGCGAACTGCTGTCGTTTACCGAAAATTCAACGAAAACAAGGTCTGGCTGTTTGTCAAGGACGTGTTCCTGCACTCTTGCCACCCCAAACTGCGAGGTAGTTGCACCAATACCAGCATTGAAGTAGCTTATCTCAGCGTCAGGAAAATTCGTCTGCCACCATTTTGCACTGCGGTCAACATATCTTAACTCAGTTTTTGTAGCATTACAGCCCATTGTTATCGAGCCACCCAAATATACAATGTTAAGCTTTTTTTCATTCTCTATCTTTTTGAATACCTGTGGAAGATAACCCATACTGCCGATATTCATGATAGATACGTTTTTGTCCGTCATATCCATTTCTCCTTTTATTTCTATAATGGTCTATTATAGTATTATAGCATTTTTTAAAACAAAAGTAAATCATAACGGGCAAAAATATTTTGCTTTAAGCTACAAAAAGCGGTAATGTTTTTTGTTAAAATCGTGCAATGTAGATGTTGACGAAAAGTAATGATATGTTGTATAATAAAGAATAAATATAAAATATGAAGAAAGAAGTGTTCATAATGCACGATTTTAAGGCACTCTGCCGTCAGGCACACACATTAGTAATATTCAAGAGCTTACATGAAGTTCCTGTCTTTGAAAAGCTACTTGAAACACTTGCTGTATGCGAATCTGACAGCGACATGGCTATAGAAAAATACTCAGATTTTGTGGCTGAGCTTTTTGCATATTCGGATAATCTTACAGAATATATGCTCAAGCTGGTTCTTGAAAATGAAAACCTTTTTATGCTTAAAAAGGGAGAAGGCAAGGAGACAGGTGCGCTTTTGGAGGAATGTCTTGCAAACGAGCTTGCCGTTATCGAGGAGCTTTCACAGATACCAAGTGACGAGATAATCTCAAAAATAGACTATGACGGCTTTCTGCCGAGATATGCTACACAAAAGCTTGACTTCTCACAGATATATGCCGACCGTATACACGCTATCGGTCAGTACGGATATGGCATTTACTCACAGTATCATGTATTTGTCATAAAAGACGGCAAAATAGTTCCGGTTGAATATCCTGATGACATAAAGCTTTCCGACCTGCACAATTACGAACGTGAGCGTCAGGAAGTCATCAATAACACTCTTGCGCTTTTGAAAGGCAAACCTGCCAACAACGTTCTGCTTTATGGTGACTGCGGAACAGGCAAGTCCTCAACTGTCAAGGCTATAGCTAATGAGTATGCCTGCAAGGGACTGAGGCTTATAGAGCTTAAAAAGAAACAGCTCCATGAGATACCAGCCATTGTAGAAACGGTAAGCAAAAATCCATTGAAGTTTATTATCTTCATAGACGACCTTTCATTCACAGAGGACGATGATGATTTTGCGGCACTGAAAGCTATCCTCGAGGGAAGCGTTTCATCAACTGCGGACAATCTCTGCATTTATGCTACCTCAAACAGAAGACATCTTGTACACGAGACGTTCTCCTCACGAGAGGGTGACGAGATACACTTCAAAGACACCATGCAGGAGCTTCTTTCACTGTCAGACCGTTTTGGACTTACTGTCACATATCAGAAGCCTGACAAGAAGATTTACCTTGATGTAGTTGAGAAACTTGCAAAGCAATACGAGCTTAAAACTCCTATTGATGAGGTGCTTCAAAAGGCTGAGGCTTATGCGCTTTCGAGAGCAGGACGTTCACCGAGAGTTGCAAAGCAGTTCGTGGAGTACATGAAGGGCATGGAAGACTAATAAATATATTCTGACGATATTCAGGAGGAATTATCATGACAAAGCAGCCACAGTGGCTTGACAACGCAGTTTTCTACGAGATCTATCCACAATCGTTCAATGACACAAACTCAGACGGCATCGGTGATATCAAGGGTATTACAGAAAAGCTTGACTATATCTGCGAGCTGGGGTGTAACGCTATTTGGATAAACCCATGCTTCAAATCACCTTTTGGCGATGCAGGCTATGACGTTGAGGACTATTACACAGTCGCACCACGTTATGGCACTAACGAGGACTTGGTTGAGCTTTTTAACGAGGCTCATAAGCGTGATATGCACGTCCTCCTCGACCTTGTACCTGGTCATACTGCCGTTACCCACAAGTGGTTTAAGGAATCAATGAAAGCCGAGAGAAACGAGTTCACAGACCGCTATGTGTGGACAGACAGCATATGGGTAGAGCCTGACGGCATGGCTAGTATCCGTGGTATCTCCGACAGGGACGGCTCATGTGCCGTGAATTTCTTCTCACATCAGCCTGCACTTAACTACGGCTATTATAAGCCTGATCCTGATAAAAAGTGGCAGCAGTCTATGAACGACGAAGGTCCGAGAGCCACACTTGAGGCTCTCAAGGATATAATGCGTTTTTGGCTCAGTGCCGGTGCAGACGGATTCAGAGTGGATATGGCAGGCTCTCTTGTAAAGAATGACGAGAACGGCAAAGGCACTATCGCACTTTGGCAAAACATAAGAGAATTTCTTGATAAGGAGTTCCCATATGCCGCTATGGTATCAGAGTGGGGCGAGCCTGACAAGTCAATAATTGGTGGTTTCCATATGGACTTTCTGTTGCACTTTGGTCCGTCACATTATAATGACCTTTTCCGCTGTGAAGAGCCTTATTTCTCAAAGCGTGGCAAGGGCACGGCTAAAGAATTTGTTGAAGCATACAAAACCAATTATGCCAAGACAGACGGCAAGGGACTTATCTGTATCCCGTCAGGCAACCACGATATGGACAGACTTGCAAGAACCCTTGATACAGACGAAATGCGTGTTGCATTTGCTTTCCTGCTCACAATGCCGGGCGCACCGTTTATCTACTATGGTGACGAAATAGGCATGAGATATGTGGAGAATCTGACATCAGTTGAGGGTGGCTATGGCAGAACTGGCTCACGTTCGCCTATGCAGTGGAACAAGGGGCTTAATGCAGGCTTCTCATCGGCTAAGGCTGAAATGCTCTATGTACCGCTGGACAGCAGTAAAGACAGACCTGACGCTGAAAGCCAATCCAAGGACAGCACATCACTTAGAAGCGAAGTCAAAGGGCTTATAAGCTTCAGGCAGAAAAATCCTGCACTGCAAAGCAGGGGGGAGATAGAGTTTTTGTCAAGCGGATATCCTCTGGTATGCAGACGTAAGGGCGAGGGACAGAGCATACTGGCGGTCATAAATCCAAAAGACGAAACGACAGAGATCAAAAACGTCAATGGCAAGATAATTTATACAGTAGGTCATGGCGCAAGCCTTGAAAACGGAAAGCTCATTATTAAAGGCTCGGCCGCTGTATTTGTTGAAGAATAAAATAACATAAAAGAGGTCAGGGACACATTCCTTGACCTCTTTTGTTATGCCGTCTAAAGTTTATCCACCGTTGTCAGAGCATACTCCGAAACTCCGTTGGAGTTTTTCCAAAGTGCATTTTAAACCGCTTCATAAAACCATATTCATTAGTATAACCGCACCTCTCAGCCACTTCCCTTACGCTGAGATTTGTCGTTGCAAGAAGCTGACTGGCTCTTTCCATTCGTGCGCTTATAACGTCTGTCATGACGCTCACTCCAAACATTTTCTTATACATATGCTGAAAACTTGACCTGCTTATACCCATATCCCATGCCATGCTACCTACGTCTGCAATATCCTCAGGCATTGCATATATGTATGCTCTGAGCTGCATAAAGCGGCTGTTCCTGTCAGTAATAATACAAGACTTCTTGTCTGTACATTTTAGCTGTCTTGCAAGCTTTAACAAAAAGATCTCCATATAGTACCGTGTTACTTCCTCATGTCCCTCTTTCATGAGCTGATACTCATATGCTACCGAGCGTATTATCTGACTAAGCTCATCGATATTTCCAAGGTATACCAGTGCATCTTTAGGAACATCAAGACTTTCAAATTTTTCCTTATCGCCCTTCTCATAATTGAAATAAAGCCAATCATCGGTATAAAACTCTTCTGCGGCATGGTATTTCACAGGGGTATCCGGTGAAAGCAGGATAAAAGAATTTTTCTCTGCCCTATGCTCGATTCCATTTATGACGAACACCGACGGTTCTTTTATGAGCAATATAAGAGGACTACCCACCCCTTGAGGGCAATCCATAATAAAATCTTTTCTATGGCGATAATTATAGCCGACCGCACCCACAAGCATTCTGATCCCTCCCTGCTTTTATCAACTTTATTTTACCACACCGCTACATTCTTGTCAATGAAAAAAGAGCAGACGCTTTGTTCTGCTCTTCTTTCACATAATTCTATAATAGTATTACAATTATCCCCAATAGGTTCTCCAAACATTGAAATAACCCCAAGGAATTTTAAATGAGTAGGCTATCTTACTGCTGTTTGTCTTGTAGCTTCTGTTGCACCAGAAGTAAACATTATAGTCATTAGCAATACCGTTAAGGTGAGTTTTGCCATATACTGCACCAAAAACAGCCTGCTTTACTCTTCTGGAAACGTTTGAATAATTTGCTCCGTCCCTTGAAAGCTGTGCAGATGACATAAATCCGCCGCTCTTATAAATGATATCCTGAACATTGTTATATCTTGCATAGTAGGATCTCCACATTGCATTCTTTGTGTACTTTGCAGCAACATACTGGTTTGCAACACAATCTGCAACATAAACGATAGGCTTATCCCACTCTGAACCTGACATCTTGCCGACCTCATGATAAACTATACGGCACATTGCTTCCCAGCCTGCCTTGTTGAAGTCCATTCTTGCTGTCTTTATTGTCTGTGTCTTTGAGTAAGCAGAAGCGGCAGAGCCGTTTACAGCCTTTACTCTGAACTGATATGAAGTCGTTCTCTGAAGACCTGTAACAGTGCAGTTCGTATTCTTGACTGTCTTGTATTTCTTCCAGCTCTTATATTTGCCGCCCTTGATGTACAGCTCGTAGCTTGAAGCACCTCTTACCTTGCTCCAATGCACCTTGATAGTGTTTGTCTGCTTGTTATACGGATGAGTGAAGTCACTTCCATAGTTGATCTGAGCGGTCATCTTAGGAGTCGAAAGCTTTGCCGCAGCAGCGTCGGCACTAAAGCCCTCTGTCATTACCAAAAATGTCATAAGTGCTGCAATGAACATAACTATCACTTTCAGTGACTTATTCTTTGCTGAAATAAAACTTGCTGAATGATCCATTAATAATACGGCGTTACAACGCATACACGCTGTATTGCCAATTCACACCCTTTCTTTTAATTAGCGGCGGTCATGTCTGTGCCGCTATTTAATTTTATTACGGTCGATTAAAATTATGTATCAATCTGTAACGATAACGGTTAAGAAAGTTACAAACTGATTACAAATTACTACACTATTGTAACACGTCCAATTGCATTTGTCAAGCTTTTTTATAGTTTTTTTGATTTTTGTTTATAATTTGAAGCAAAGAATATAAAAATTGTACTAATATTTCAGCACATTGAATATTAATTTACTGTATCAGCAAGAGTTCACGCACAATTATCACAAAGAAAATATGTGCAGAATATGAACAAAATCAATGGATCAACCACAGAGATCCTGCTGTTTTAAAAAAATCTGTGGGGAAAGAGGCAAAATAATGAAAAAATATTTACCTGAGGGCAAGATCTTCAATAGCCCTGAAAACCGATATTATCTTCAAAGCGAACGAACAATGGCTGAGGCAATGGCTCAGGGATTGATACTGGAGGGTCATGCTGTGCTTTGTGACAGCGAACACAACATAATAGTAGAGCTTCCCTTTGGCAAAGGAATAATCCCAAGATCAGAGGGAGCAATCGGAATACAAGAAGGCAAAACAAAAGACATAGCATTACTTTCTAGGGTAAACAAAACGGTATGCTTCAAGGTGACAGATATTGTTCACGAAAAGGGCGAGGTCATATGCAGGTTGTCAAGGCGTCTTGCACAAGAAGAGTGCATTGAACGATATATAAGTACCCTCACATCAGGGGACGTTATACCGGCAAAGGTAACACACCTTGAGCCTTTCGGGTGCTTTGTTGACATAGGCTGTGGTCTTCCATCACTTATACCAATAGACGCCATATCCGTCTCACGCATCACCCACCCCAACGACAGATTTTTCAACGGTCAGGACATATATGCTGTGGTAAAAAGCTGTGACGAGGACAGGATATGCCTTTCTCACAAGGAACTTTTAGGCACATGGGAAGAAAATGCAGCATTGTTCTCCACAGGAGAAACTGTAGGCGGGATAGTACGCTCCATTGAACCATACGGTATTTTTATAGAGCTTGCTCCGAACCTTGCAGGACTTGCAGAGCCAAGAGAAAATGTGCGTGTGGGGCAGGCAGCAAGTGTTTACATAAAAGCTCTTATCCCCGAAAAAATGAAAGTAAAGCTCATTATCGTAGACGTATTTGAAAACAGCGTTTTTCCCTCAAAGATAAACTATTTCATCACCAGCGGCAGGCTCACAAAATGGGTCTATTCCACCAATGAATGTTACAAAAATATATGCTCTGAATTTGTGTAAAAAACGTACATATTTTTGTACTTGTAATTTATTTGTACTATAATTTGTACTTGTTTTCACAGCAAAGCAAGAGATAAAAAAAAGGCATTGGCTTCCAATTGAAGCCAGTGCCTTTTGGTTTGTTATATCATTATGTGGATATCACCATAGCTCATTTGGGTATTTAAGCCCCCATTCTTTCCTAAGCTTTGTCATTTCGTTTGCGATAACGCCACAGCCGATAACCGCCCAGTTCAGTTCTCCCTTTTCCATGTGTTAAGCTCCTTTCAGAACGTCTAAAATACCTTATAACCTTCTTTGATATCTCCAGAGCGATAAGCGTCCAACAGGTCACGGAGATCGTTTATCTGCAAAAGCAGTTCCCTTCCCTTGTCGGTATCTGAAATGTTTGCCCGGCGGTCAAGTCTTTCCACCATATGTATCTCAGGAGTATGCTCACTCTCTCCTGCAATAAACGGCTTATGCTCCGCAAGATTAAGGCTGTGGGAATCATAAATAAGAGTGTAGCCTGCGATACCGGTGGCTTTTTGATAAGCCTTTGAGATACCACCGTCAATAACGAACAGCCTGCCGTCTGCCTTGACAGGGCTTTCACCATTTTTTATCTTCACAGGTACATGACCGTTTATGATATGTCCACGCTGTGGGTCAAGCCCAAACATTTCAAGTATCTTTCCGCATATCTCAGGCTTCTCTGAAAAGTGATAATAGGCATTATAATTTTCCTTGTGAAGCTTTTTATCTTCAAGGAAATATCGCTCAAAAAACGCCATTTTGTCCTTGCCATAAAGGGGCGAACGTGCGCCGCTCCACAGATACCACAAATGGTCTGCACAGTTGCTTTTCTCCTCACAAGGCTGTAAGAAATACGCCTTGTTGGCTATTTCGTCAAGCTTATCTAGCATTGCCTTACCCGAATACTGCTCTCCTGCTATACTTAAGCTCAGAAGCTTTCCATTTTCATCAAGAGGGATACAGCCGTGGAAAAGCAAATTGCCGTTTATGGTCTTATACATTGAGCCTTTTGAATATAAAAAACGCATATGTGTGTTGAGCCTGTCGCTGTGCATAAACGAGTTTGCAAGAATCGTCATAAGCTCATTTTCGCCTTCGGTGAGCGCAAGAGGATCGGCAGGATCAACTGTAGGAAAATTGCCGTCAAGAAGCTTATGAGTTTGCCCGTCTATTGTTATAGTGCCATTTGCGAAGTCCACCATGCTGAAAAGGTCACGGTGAGATAGTTTCCATTCGGGGTGCCGCCTGATAAGCTGCCCCTCTAGCTTTAGCTGTATAACTGTGATAGCCTTGTGCATTTTTGCCACAAGCTTTGCATCAACAGGGTCATAGATATTATCATCAAGTGTCTGTGGCATGAAAATTGCGCACTCGTCGTTTTTATATGTTTCTCCTGCAAAGACCGCCAGCGCACGAAGATTTAATCCATAGCCGTCCTCGAGAACGTCAAAGTTATTGTATCGCATGGATATACGGATAACATTTGCAATAAGAGCAAGATTACCTGAAGCCGCACCCATCCACGAAATGTCATGGTTGCCCCACTGTATATCGACATCGTGCATTTTCATAAGCTCGTCCATAATAATATCTGCTCTTGGACCACGGTCATATATATCTCCGATAATATGCAGCTTGTCGATAGCAAGAGATTGTATAAGCTCACAAAGGGACTTTATAAAGCGGTCTGCGATTCCAGTGTCAAGAATTGTGGTGATTATCTCGTCATAGTAATATTCCTTTACCACATCATCAGTGACATTAAGCAGCTCGTCAAGTATATAGACCATATCCTTTGGTATGCTCTTTCGCACTCTCGAACGTGTATACTTTGCCGACACCGCCTCGCAAACAAGTATCAGGCGATAGATAGTAAGTCTGCGCCACTCGTCTGAAAGCCCGTTTTTATCACGCAAACGCTTTAGCTGCTTGTCGGGATAATAGATAAGATAGGCAAGGGCTTCACGCTCTGCCGAGGAAACTGTTTTTCCTAATGTCAGGTCTATCTTGTTTTTTATCATGCCAGATGCGCTTTTTAGCATATGCAAAAAGGCTTCATACTCCCCGTGGATATCGCTGAAAAAGTATTCTGTACCCTTTGGCATACTGCGTATTGCAGATAGATTTACTATCTCGCTGGCGGCACTGTCTATAGTAGGGAATTTTTGTGCAAGTAGTAAAAGATATTTTTTGTCCATATATATTTCTCTCTTTTGGATTTTTTTACAACGTCATATTACTCAGAATTTTTTTGGGAGATATAAGGAATTATTCGCCGAAGCCGTCCTCAAACATTTTAACGAACTCGTCAAGCACAGCCTGCTCGTTTTCGCCTGTTACGATTATCTCTACCTCAGTGTCATTCTTGATACCTGCTGCCATTATCTGCATAACAGCCTTAGCCTTGATGTCCTTGCCGTTTGCTTTCATCATGATCTCGCACTCAGGATGCTCCTTAGCAGCCTTTGCAATGATACCTGCCGGACGCATATGAAGTCCCTCTGCATTTACTACTTTTACGACCTTTGATACCATAATAAATCTCTCCTTTTCCGAAACTTAATTTATTTATGATTGTTAACATTATTATATTATATTTTCTTATATTTGTAAAGATTATTCTGTAACTTTCCTAAGGAAACCTGCAAGCAATGCGTCAAGAAAGCCTGATGGAACATTTCCGCCAGGAGCAGTAAAAGTTGCACCTGAAACTGCAATTGCTCCGCGTCCCTATATTTTTTTCAGAGAGTTTCAAGAAGCTCTGCGATCTTTTCTTTTTGAGCAAGCCCGTCAGAAAAAGCAGTTGCACCGCCAGCGGCTGTACCAAGTTTAAGAGCATATTCATAATCGCCCTGCAATATACCAGCGGTAAAGCCTGCCACCATTGAATCGCCTGCACCAACGGAATTTTTCACCTTACCATTACATACTCCACAGCGATGTATTTCACCGTTTTCGTCAATAAGCATTGCGCCGTCCCCTGCCATTGAGATAAGCACGTTCACAGCACCCATTTCTTTAAGCTTACGTGCGTATTTTTCTATCTCCTCATCATTAGTAAGTGTCACTCCGAACATCTCGCCAAGCTCGTGGTTGTTAGGCTTGATAAGGAAAGGTTTATATTTAAGCACATTGAGAAGCAGGTCTTTTGTTGCGTCCACTACTGTTCTGATATTCTTGTGCGCGAGCCTTTCGAGTATCTTCTCATAGATATCTGAAGGCAGCGAGGCAGGTATGCTTCCTGCGAGTATAAGCGTATCTCCGTCCTGAAGCTTATCAAGCTTTGCAAAAAGCTTATTCACAGCCTCATCATCTATATCAGGGCCCTGACCATTCAGTTCTGTTTCCTCAGCAGATTTTATTTTCACATTTATACGGGAATTACCGTTTTTGAGATGAACAAAATCTGTATCAATTCCCATTTCCACTAATCCCTTCTCGATAGCTTCACCTGTGAAGCCTGCAGTGAAGCCAAGTGCCTTTGAATGAATGTCCAGTTCTCTAAGAACTATAGACACATTTATACCCTTGCCACCGAAATACATCTCTTCCCTATCTGAGCGGTTGGTAGACCCAAGCTTCATTTCCCCTGTATGAACAACATAGTCGATAGCAGGATTGAATGTTACAGTATATACCATTTTACATTACCTCCTTGATATTTGCTTTTGTAAGATATTTTTTGTCTTGAAGCTTGTCGGTGATTATTTTCACACGTCCAAGCTGAGCGAAAGTGACCGCAGATATCTGATCGAATTTAGAGTGATCTGCAAGAATATAAACAGTCTGACTGTTTAACACCACGGTAGACTTCACTCTTGCCTCGTTTCTGTCCGGTGTTGTTATACCACCTGACAACGAAATTCCGTTTGCTCCAAGAAAGCTTTTGGTGAAATTGTAACTTTGCAGACTGCTGACACATTCAGCACCAACGATAGCCTCCGTTGTGAGCTTTATCTCCCCTGCCGGCATATAGACCTTAAAGCCACGCTGAGCAAGCTTTTTGGCATGAACGAAAGCGTTAGTCACAAAGGTAATTTTCTTATCTGGCAGAAAGTCTATCATATAGCCTGTAGTCGTTCCGGCGTCGATAAAAATGAAATCGCCGTCATCCACAAGAGATGCTGAAAACCTCGCAATTGCAAGCTTTTCATCGGTAAAAAGTTTTGACTTTGACTCAACGTCCTGTTCCTCCGGATTGAAAGAATGTTCCTCGGCTGATATAGCACCACCATGAACTTTTTTCAAAAGACCCCTTTCATCAAGCACCGTCAAGTCACGGCGTATTGTTGATTCAGAAGCTTTTAAAAGCTCGCACAGCTCAAGAAGCTTCACACTTTTATTCTGCTTGACTCTCTCTAATATTATAGAGTACCTTTCCTCTGTAAGCATTTTATCACCTTTTCAAATTTCAATAATGTTTTTTGACGTCAATTGAACGATATTGATTGTTTCTGATATTAAAATATCATATTGTACAGCAAAAGTCAAGCAATTCCGTTCAAAATCATTCACGCAGCATTATTTTTGGCCGTTTTTATAAATTATGAATAAGATGTTTGTGAGTTTTAACAACATTCAATCAAAAGCAGTCAGATAACATCATTTTCGCTTTTGTGACGTTATATTTTTTGCAATTATTATTTGGATATCCATATCACCTTGTTCCTTGCAAGATATTTTGCAAAATGAAATAGAAAAAGCAGTGCTGAAATTTTTCTCAAGCACTGCTTTGCTTTGTTTTTTGATTTTCTTATTTTACTGTCTGGCTTACGCATATTCAATCTATGCCTCAAGCCCTGACAAGGCTACGCTCGGTGATCGTCACTTACCTTCTGCTAATTTATCGTCGTCGCTTCTTAAAATGCAGAGTGCGATAACAAGACCTGTCAAAGCAACAAACACCGCTTTAGTTTCAAGCAATTCTGTGACAAATGCACCCACTGCCGCTCCACTTATAAAGCAAAGGATTATGCCATAATACTGCATTGCATTACTAAGCTTTTGCTTATCCTTAGTTTTCAAATACTGAAACAGATTATCCGTACCGCTTCTAAGATTGCCAGTACACATCGTGGTAGCGAAAGGCTTTCCGTCCATTTTCCTAAAACCCTCGACCTGCATTGCACAGGTAAAAGAAACTAGGATATTCGCCAATGTGTTAAGCGTACCAGCAGGGATAAATCCCACAATAGTCAGCACCACAAGCTCCACACCGATTATGATCCTATGCCAATGTATCCTCGGGTGTTCATTGAATTTCAGCTTCACAGTTTCCACTATCAGCACGCCAAGCATAAAGGACAGTATAGGCATGAGATAAAGAAAGACCTTCAGCCAGCTTCCCTCTTTGATATTGATAGCCAACAACACCATGTTACCTGTCTGTGCATTCGCAAAAACGTGGTCACGACTGATGTAGGTATAAGCGTCAAGATAGCCACCCACTATTGCGAGCATTACTCCAACACCGTAAAACTCAGCTATATGTCTGCCGTTCTTCATTGTGCAGTCCCCAGTGGCTCAAGCTCATTAAGATCATATGGCGTTTTCTGATAAATGCAGTAGTTGAGCCAGTTTGAATAAAGCAGATTAGCCGAACAGCTCCAATTGAAAATAGGCTTGTTTTCTGGATCATCGTCAGGAAAATAGCTATATGGTATCTGTATAGGCAACCCCTTTTCCTTATCTCTGAAATACTCTTTTGCAAGGGTCTCACGATCATATTCCCAGTGACCGAACAGGAAAAACTGTCTTTGCGTCTTATCTGAAACAAGATGCACGCCCGCCTCGTTTGACACTGCCACCACTATAAGGTCGTCCACCTTTTCGATGTCTTCACGACGCACCTCAGTATGGCGTGAGTGCGGACAATGGAAAACATCTCCGAAGCCTTTAAGAATAATGCTTTCGGGATAGTCGATATGGTGCTTGAAATTGCCAAACATCTTCTCTTTCAAAGGATATTTTGGAACGCCATAATGGTAATAAAGTCCAGCCTGAGCACCCCAACATATGTGGATAGTTGAGAAAACATTGGTCTTTGACCATTCAAAAACTCTGCAAAGCTCGTCCCAGTAATCAACGTCTTCATACTCCATTTGCTCAACAGGCGCACCAGTGATTATAAGACCATCATAACGATTATCACACACCTCATCAAAGTTCTTGTAGAAAGCGAGCATATGCTCCAAAGAGGTGTTTTTTGACATATGACTGCTCATCTGAATAAGGTCGATGTCAACATGAAGAGGTGTGTTGCTCAAAAGACGCAGAAGCTGCGTTTCTGTCGCAATTTTGTCAGGCATGAGATTGACAATAGCGATCTTCAAGGCACGAATGTCCTGATGAGCGGCTCTGTCATCGGGAATAACGAATATATTCTCATTTTCCAACGTTTGGAACGCAGGAAGGTCATTTGGTATTTTAATTGGCAAAGTATATCCCACCTTTTAATTATACTCTAAAAGACTATTATAACACGATCTCTGTTAAAAATCAACCAAAAGAGAGATTTATTCATATATTATTGAGAAAAAGGGAGCGACCTAAGCCGCTCCCTTTGTGTATCAACAGTATATAGATCCGTACAATTATTCGTAAAGTGGATATTTCTTGCAGATAGCGTTTACCTTTTCTCTGATCTCATCAGCCTTATTGTCAAAGTCTGTTGCTGTGAGATACATACACTCTGCAATAACGTCCATGTCCTCCTCAACAAGTCCCCTTGTGGTAACTGCCGCTGTACCAACTCTTACACCGCTGGTTACAAATGGCTTCTCAGGGTCGTTAGGGATAGCATTTTTGTTTACAGTGATATAAACCTCGTCAAGTTTCTTCTCAAACTCTTTGCCTGTGATGTGGAATGGTCTGAGGTCAACAAGCATAAGATGATTGTCTGTACCGCCTGATACAAGGTTGAATCCTCTGTCAAGAAGTCCCTTTGCAAGAGCCTGTGCATTCTTTACGATCTGCTCACCGTATGCCTTGAACTCAGGCTTGAGAGCCTCGCCAAAGCAAACTGCCTTTGCAGCGATAACGTGCATAAGAGGACCGCCCTGTGTGCCCGGGAAAATAGCAGAATTTATCTTCTTAGCAATATACTCGTTGTTTGTGAGTATAAGTCCTCCTCTTGGTCCTCTCAGAGTTTTATGTGTTGTTGTTGTAACAATGTCAGCATATGGTACCGGCGACTGATGGCAACCTGCGGCAACAAGTCCTGCAATATGCGCCATATCTACCATAAGATATGCGCCGACAGCCTTTGCTATCTCAGAAAGCTTCTCAAAATTGATAGCTCTTGGATAAGCACTTGCACCGGCAACAATAAGTCTAGGTCTGCACTTGTTAGCCTGCTTGTAAAGAGCCTCGTAGTCGATATATCCCTCGTCATTTACGCCGTAAGGAACGAAGTTGAAATACTTACCTGAAAGGTTTACAGGTGAGCCGTGTGTAAGGTGTCCGCCAGCGTCAAGGCTCATACCCATAACAGTGTCGCCCGGTTTAAGAAGAGCAAAATAAACAGCAGTGTTAGCCTGAGCGCCGGAATGTGGCTGAACGTTAGCATACTTAGCACCGAAAAGCTTGCAGGCTCTTTCAACAGCTATATCCTCCACAACGTCAACGCACTGACAGCCGCCATAATATCTCTTGCCAGAATATCCCTCAGCATACTTATTAGTAAGCACAGAACCCATTGCAGCCATAACGGCAGGTGAAACGATATTTTCGCTTGCTATAAGCTCAAGATTTCTTCTCTGTCTTGCCAGCTCGGCTTCCATTGCTTCGCCGACTTCTTTATCGACATTTTCAACAAAGCCGATAGTATCCATTATTTTCATCGAAATTACTCCCATCATAAAATTTTACGGACATTCCGTTCTCTTTTATTATAGCGTATTTTTCTTTTGATGTCAACGAAAATTTTTTATAGTGAGGAATGAGGAATTAAGGTATCGCCTGCGGCGATTAATTTTTGTGGAGAATAGGTTTTACTTCCGCAAAATTGCTTCGCTCTTTTCGTTTTTTTCCATTTCTCACTTCTTTATCTTCTCCCAATATGCTTTCGCCATTTGCTCCGTCTTATTCTCACCATACTGATAATAAGTCCTCCCCACAAGCTTATCAGGCAGATACTGCTGTTTTACCCAATGGTTTGGATAGTCATGGGGATAAAGATAATGCTGTCCTTTGATAACAGCACCCTCGCCGTCAAAATGCTTATTCTGCAAGTGCCGTGGATAATCTCCGAAATCACCATTTCTAACATCTGCTAAAGCTGCGTCTATTGCTGATTTAGCAGAATTTGATTTTGGAGCAGTGGCAAGAAGAACCACAGCTTCCGCCAATGGTATCCTCGCTTCAGGCAGTCCCAACTGCAATGCCGAATCAACGCAGGATTTTGTCACCACAGCCGCCATTGGATACGCAAGTCCAATATCCTCGCTTGCGATAACAAGCAGCCGTCTGCACAGAGAAATGATATCCCCCGCTTCTATAAGCCGTGCGGCATAATGAAGTGCGGCGTTCTCGTCAGAACCTCTTATGGACTTCTGCAAAGCCGACAGAATATCATAATGCTCGTCTCCTGCACGGTCATAACGCATATTGCTGCGCTGAGTAAGAAGCTTCACATTATCAAGGTTCACGGTGAGCTTTTCACCGTCATTATCTGCCGAAAGTATGCAAAGCTCCACTGTATTTATTGACTTTCTCACATCGCCGCCGCAGCCCCTTGCGATATGCTCCAACACACCATTCTCAAGACGCAGTTTCAGCCCCAGCTCATCAGCCATAAGCTGAAAAGCACGCTTTATTGCAGGCAAGATCTCCTCCGAAGTCAGCGGTTTGAACTCAAACACAGTGGAACGGCTGATTATAGCATTGTACACATAAAAATACGGATTTTCAGTGGTAGAAGCGATAAGAGTTATCTTGCCGTTTTCAATGTATTCAAGAAGCGATTGCTGTTGTTTTTTGTTAAGATACTGTATCTCGTCAAGATAAAGCAAGATACCATTAATGCCGCTGAGCGTCTCAGTTTCAGCAACTATCTGCTTGATATCAGCAATAGAAGCACTTGTGCCGTTAAGCTTATGCATAGTCATATTAGCATTATTTGCTATCATTCTTGCGACCGTGGTTTTGCCAACACCTGATGGACCATAAAAAATCATATTCGGTATTTTACCGCTTTCGATAATACGCCTTAGAGGTTTATTTTCGCCTAACAGGTGGGTCTGTCCCACAATGTCATCAAGGGTTTTGGGTCTAATTCGTTCAGCCAAAGGCACACTCATTTTATGATCTCCTTAAAAAGCAATTAGTCTAAAATGTTCTGAATATCCTCTAAATGAAGCTGATAAGCCATGCTATTTATCTTTTTAAGCAGGTAGGTTTTTGCAACAAGAACAGCTTCCTGATATTTGGTGTTTTCCATACCAAGGCAAATACGATAAATAATGAATTGATTAGAGGAGATTTTCATTATCATGTGGTTATTGCCCTCGAAAGTACCACGGCAAATGGAGTTGGAGTTGACGAAGTTCCAAAGGTCGGAGTAAGTGAGAGCAGTGACTTCATCAGTAATAAACTGTTGGATAAGTTCATTCATATGGATACCCCCTATAGTGTATTTTCTTTAGTATAGCACATATTTCCGCATAATTCAAGGGAAAATGCGGTCAAAGTGGGGAGTGTCGCCCATTAGCTTCATGACCTCGTATCGTAAACAACAAAATGTAGACGTCCCGATATCGAAGTGTCGAATTTTTTTGATTGTGACAAATTTATGCAAGCGACCGAAACGAGCGAACAATGCTCGTCCCTACCACAAATTGTGCGTTTTCTCAAAGTTTGTGCAATAAATTACAAGATGTAACGTCCAAAAAGCGGGCTGTCGAGGGTGCCAGCCCCTACATGGTTTGTTAAACAAATAAATAATGTGCGGATAACGCAGATATGCAACAAAAAAAGAGGCGGAATACTCCACCTCTCATTTATCTGTACAAAGACTTGTACTATTTTTTCTTTCTTGCCGAGCTTACCGCACGAGTGATCTCAGGCTCTGCTTCGCCACGAACACATTCAGCCGTTATCTTTATGCCAACTATCTCATCATCAGATGGCGCTTCAAACATGAGCTTTGTGAGTATCTTCTCAACTATCGCCCTAAGTCCTCTTGCTCCTGTCTTTTCTTCAATAGTCCTCTTGGCTATCTCTCGCTTTGCGTCCTCTGTGATCTCAAAATCAATGTTGTCAAGCTTGAAAAGCTTCGTGTACTGCTTGATAAGCGAGTTCTTTGGCTCTGTCAATATCCTGCAAAGTGCGTCCTCGTCAAGCTCGTCAAGAACCGTGATAACAGGAAGTCTGCCCACAAGCTCTGGTACGATGCCGAACTTAACAAGATCGTGTGGCACTACCCTCTTCATCACATTGTTATCGTCCTCCTTGCTCTTGACCTTTCCGCCAAAACCAAGTGATGATGACTCTGTACGCTTCTTGATAACACTGTCAAGTCCCTCAAAAGCTCCGCCACAGATAAACAGAATATTCTTCGTATCTATCTGTATGAACTCCTGATGTGGGTGCTTTCTGCCACCCTGTGGAGGCACATTGGACACACAGCCCTCTACTATCTTTAGAAGTGCCTGCTGTACGCCCTCACCGCTTACATCTCTTGTGATAGAAACGTTCTCCGATTTTCTTGATATCTTATCTATCTCGTCGATATAAATAATACCGTTCTGAGCCGCTTCAACATTATAATCTGCCGCCTGAATAAGCCTTGTAAGCACGTTTTCAACATCGTCGCCTACATAGCCTGCCTCTGTGAGCGTAGTAGCGTCAGCAATAGCAAAAGGCACGTTCAGAAGCCTTGCCAAAGTCTGTGCAAGCAAAGTCTTTCCTGTTCCTGTTGGTCCAAGAAGCAAAACGTTACTTTTCTGTATCTCTACGTCATCATCGTCATTAAGTGACAAAATTCTCTTGTAATGATTGTATACCGCAACAGAAAGCGCTATCTTTGCTTCCTCCTGCCCGATAACATACTCATCAAGAACTGCCTTTATCTCCGCAGGCTTCTTAAGGGTTATGCCGCTGTCAGCTGAATTTTTACCCTTGCCACGCTGCTTCGTTGTAGGAAGTCCCTCCTGCTCAGCCAGAACATTATAGCAATAAAGTACACACTCGTCACAAATGTGGCTCGTGCCTGCTGAAAAAAGTGTTCTAACCTTGTCCTCAGGCTTGCCGCAGAACGAGCATTTTCTTATTGTATCATTAGCCATTTATTTCACCGAACCTATCTGTTAGTTATTACCTTGTCGATAAGACCGTATTCAAGAGCCTCCTGAGCTGTCATATAATTGTCACGCTCAGTGTCGATGTTGATCTGCTCGATAGGCTTGCCTGTGTTCTGGGCAAGTATCCTGTTGAGCTTCTCTCTGGTCTTTACCATGTGGTCAGAATGTATCTTGATATCTGTACACTGACCAGAAATTCCGCCGCCTGCAATAAGAGGCTGATGAATGAGTATCTCACTGTTTGGCAGAGCAAATCTCTTACCCTTTGTGCCGCTTGAAAGCAGGAATGAACCCATTGAAGCAGCCATACCCATGCATATAGTTGACACGTCACACTTGATATACTGGATAGTATCATAGATAGCCATGCCGGCAGTGATTACTCCTCCAGGGCTGTTTATATAAAGGTCGATATCCTTTTCAGGATCCTGTCCTTCAAGATAAAGCAACTGTGCCACTACTACGCTTGCCACTGCGTCGTCTATCTGGTCGCAGAGCATGATTATTCTGTCATTGAGCAGGCGGGAATAAATGTCATAGCTTCTCTCGCCTCTGCTTGTCTGTTCCACTACATAAGGTACCAATGCCATAAAATTGCCTCCTTAATCTATTTTCGCCCGCATAAGGTCATGCGGGCGAAAGCATAAATTATCTTACTTTATAACTGCTGCGTCCTTGATAAGGTCAACAGCCTTGCCAACTGCAATATCCTTCTTAAGGTCGTCATCATGGATAAACTGCTTGATCTGGTCAACGTCAAGCTTGTAAGCCTCAGCAAGCTTATCGAACTCAGCCTTGAGCTCGTCCTCAGTTACCTCGATATTCTCAAGCTTTGCGATCTTTTCAAGTGCAAGTCTGAGCTTGACCTGCTTCTCAGCCTGCTCAGCATATGCCTTCTTTACAGTGTCGATAGTCTGACCTGTATACTGCATATAGAGATCAAGTGAGATGCCCTGTGGTGCAAGTCTCTGCTCCAGCTCGCTGATCATCTCGTTTACTCTGTTGTCAAACATAACCTGTGGGATCTCTGCTGTCATGTTCTCGATGACCTTATCGAATATCTTAGCCTCTACCTCAGAATCAGCGTGCTTCTCGTTAGCTTCCTCAAGCTTCTTCTTAACGTCAGCCTTGTATTCGTCAACTGTATCGAACTCTGTTGAATCCTTTACCATATCATCGTCCAGCTCAGGCATAACTTTCTTTGATATGCTCTTGAGCTTGATCTTGAATACAGCAGGTGCGCCTGCAAGTTCCTTTACCTGATACTCATCAGGGAATGTTACGTTGATGTCGAAATCCTCACCGGCGTTGTGACCAACGATCTGATCCTCAAAGCCAGGAATGAACTGACCGCTTCCAAGTGACAGTGTGAAATCTTCTGCCTTACCGCCCTCGAAAGCAACATCGTCCTTGAAGCCCTCGAAGTCGATAACAACGTCGTCACCGTTCTCGGCAGCTCTGTCGTCAACTGTCTCAACAGTTACATTCTTCTCTCTGAGAGCGTCAAGCTGCTTGTTGATATCCTCATCAGTTACAGGATTGACAACTTTTTCAACTTCTATACCCTTATAGTCCTTAACTTCAACCTCAGGCTTTGTGATGCAAGTTGCCTTGAGCTTTACACCGTTTTCCTTGCTGATCTCAGTTACCTCTACCTCCGGGCGAGTAACGAGTTCCAGACCTGACTCTTCAACTGCGCCGTTTACAACAGGAGCGTACAGAAGATTTACAGCGTCCTCAAAAAATACCTGCTCGCCGTATTCCTTTTCGATAAGCTTTCTTGGAGCCTTACCCTTACGGAAGCCTGGCATAGCGATATTCTTTCTTGCTTTAAGATAAGCTTTCTCTATTGCAGCCTCAAAATCCTCAGCAGAGATCTCGATCTCAAGCTCGTACTTATTGGTTTCAACATTGTTTGTAGCTTTTAAACTCATTTATTATTCCTCCATTATATAAATGTATCTTATACATTATAGCACAAATATATTGTCATTTCCAGCATTTTTTTATAAATTGTCACTTTGCACAATTTTCGTTATGTCCAATGGGTCAAAATGCAAGAAATCACTAGCTATAAGCCGATATTCCACTCCGTCACGAGTGCCGTTTATTGCATAAGCGTGGGCTCTTCCGTGAAGGTGTCCGTAAAAACACTTTTTTATGCCGTATTTATGAAGCACTTCAAGCATATCATAATTGCAGCTATTGCCGAAAAGCGGTGGATAATGCAAAAACACCACAGGCTCTAAGCCTGCCTTTTGCGCAGACTCGATAGAGAGTGCAAGTCTGCCTGCTTCCCTTGCCAGAACCTTCTGATCTGCAGGTTCGCCGTTATCGCTTATCCAGCCTCTCGTTCCGCATATGCCGTAGCCATCATAGCTGTAATGATTATTATGCAGGATATTTATGGTATCAAAACCGTTTTCTGCGAAAAATTTATCCATTTTGTTCTTGGTGTTCCACCAATAATCGTGATTGCCCTTGGATATTATTTTTCTGCCGTTAAGCTTATTTAGGAACTCGAAGTCTTTTTTCGACTGCTCAAAATTCATTCCCCACGAGATATCACCAGGTATCACCACAGTGTCCTCAGGACGAACTTTGTTCTGCCAGTTTGTTTCAAGCTTTGTCACATAGTCAGACCAGCCACCGAATATATCCATTGGTTTATCTGTACCCAGCGACAAATGCAAGTCGGCAATGGCAAATAGGCTCACGGTTTTTCCTCCATTCCAGAAACTTCATGTATTATCCCGACCACTCATGCACATACTACTTTTGCAGCAAAAAGCTGCAGAAGGAGCGATGTACAAATGGAGAAGGATAGAATTTACGGTATCCACTGCAACGTAGACAAATGCGTTTACAACAGCAACAACTGCGAATGTACCGCAGGCAAGATCAATGTAGGCTGTACCTGCACCGACCCTAACTGCTGTGACGAAACAGAGTGCAAGACATTCAAGGCAAGAGGCTAATTTCCCTCGCCATGGTCAGTGGACATACGCTGTGCGCTGACCTCCGCCCGACAATAGTCGGACGGGTACATATCAAATACCCAGAGCTGAGTAGATGTAGTCCTTCATATCAGCCTTGTCGATCACCTTTGTGAATCTTACTTCCTTATCCTTAAGTGCAGCAAGTGAAGCAGGAACAGGTATCTTTGAAACCTCGGCAAGCTCGTCAACAAGACCGAACTCGTCAGCGTTTGTATCCTTACCGATAGCTGCAAGAACTGAGCCTGAGAACTTATACGGGCTTGCTGTTGAAGCGATAACAGTCTTTGTCTTGTCGCCTGTAGCAGCCGCATAGTCCTTGTATACCTTCACTGCAACGGCTGTGTGAGTGTCGCAGGTGTATGAATACTCGTCATAGATCTCCTTGATGCAAGCCTTTGTCTGCTCATCGTCGCAGCAGCCTGCATAGAACTCGTCAGCGATAGCCTTCTTAACTTCGTCTGTTACCTCATATCTGCCAGTCTTGGAAAGGCTGCCGAACCACTCTCTTATCTGAGCGTCGTCAGAACCGCTGAGGTGATAGAGAAGTCTTTCAAGGTTAGAAGAGATAAGGATATCCATAGAAGGTGAGATAGTTGTATGGAACGGACGGTTTCTGTCATAAATACCTGTCTTTATAAAGTCTGTGAGGACGTTATTTGCGTTTGAAGCGCAGATAAGCTTATTAACAGGAACGCCCATATGCTTTGCATAGTAGCCTGCGAGGATATTACCGAAGTTGCCTGTTGGAACAACAATATTTATCTTGTCGCCAAGCTCGATCTCACCGTCAGCAACAAGCTGAGCGTATGTAGATACATAGTAAATTATCTGCGGTGCAAGTCTGCCCCAGTTGATAGAGTTTGCAGAGGAGAACATCATGCCGTTCTCAGCAAGCTTGTCGGCAGTTTCCTTGCTTGTGAAGATAGTCTTAACACCTGTCTGAGCGTCGTCAAAGTTGCCCTTGATAGCGCAAACGCCGACGTTGCCGCCCTCCTGAGTTGTCATCTGCTTTTTCTGCATAGCTGAAACGCCGTCCTCAGGATAGAACACGAGTATCTCTGTACCCTCAACGTCCTTGAAGCCCTCGAGAGCAGCCTTACCTGTGTCGCCTGATGTAGCAACGAGGATAACTACCTTCTTGTCAACGCCAAGCTTCTTGATAGAAGTCGTGAGCAGATATGGAAGTATCTGGAGAGCCATATCCTTAAATGCACAAGTTGGACCATGCCACAGTTCAAGCATATAAGTGCCGTCAAAAAGGTGAGCAAGCTCTGCAATATTGTCTGTGTCGAAATTCTTTGTGTTGTAAGCACCCTCTACACAGTAGCGTATCTCAGCCTCTGTGAAATCTGTGAGGTACTTTGAGAAAACGAAAAATGCTCTCTCAGCGTAGCTTTTTTCGCCAAGAGCCTTGATGTCATCAAGTGTTATGGCAGGTATCTCAGACGGAACGAAAAGACCGCCGTCCTCAGAAATGCCCTGTGCTATCGCCTGTGCAGACGAAACCTTTACTTCGCTGTTTCTTGTACTTTTGTAAAACATAAACAACAACCCTTCTTGTTTTAGATGTCCGACAGGTGTCGGCTATTTACAGACCATTTGTTCAGATAACGTCTAACATTCCACGTCACGGGCGAACAATGTTCGCCCCTACAGACACAGTTCGTTCGACATATCCGACCCATGGTCTTTATTTCATACTTGCATCAAAAGCGTTCACATAATATCTTAGCTTTTTGACTCTGCCGTTCTCCAGCTCCACCGCCGCAACATCGAACCGACAGCACACAGGCTCTAAAATCCCCTTACAAAAAGCCTGTGCTGTCTGAACGATACGCCGCTGCTTGACCGGATCAACAGCTTCTTCAGCGGAGGTAAGAGAGCCATGCTCCCTAGTTTTGACCTCCACGAAGGCTATGATATCCGCTTTCTCTGCGATTATATCTATTTCACCGCCTCTGACGGTAAAATTCCTCTTTATTATCTCATACCCGTGTCTTACAAGAAAGCCGCAAACTGCGTCCTCCCCGATATTGCCCGCCTTTCGGCGCTGGGTATGGTCAATGCCCGTTTTTCTTTGCATAATACTTTTTGAGAAAACTCATTCTATGTATCCCGCACGGTCCATACTGGTCTATCATCTGATAGTGGAGCTTTGTGCCATAGCCCTTATGCTTCTCAAACCGATACTCAGGATATTGTTCAGCCATTTGCTCCATATACCTGTCCCTTGCAACCTTTGCAAGAATTGAAGCCGCCGCCACTGCCTGACTTTTGGCATCTCCCTTTACCACCGCTATGGCTGGACACTCAAGCCCCTCAGGGGTCTTGTTCCCGTCGATAAGGCAGACGTCAGGCTTGGTATCCATATCCTCCACCGCTCTTTTCATTGCAAGCATTGCGGCGTTAAGTATATTTATATCCTCTATCTCTTCCACGGTTGCGGTCTGTATAGAAAAGTCAACTGCTTTTTCCATTATCTCATCAAAAAGCTCCTCACGCTTTTTCGCTGTAAGCTTTTTGCTGTCGTTTATCCCCTCTATAACTGTGTCCTTATCAAATATCACAGCCGCTGCAAACACATCTCCTGCAAGAGGACCTCTGCCAGCTTCATCGCAGCCGCACACCACGTTATGATCTTTTCTTACCTCGTTGTCAAACTCGCTGAGCGTCATATCAATACCCCTTTGGCTTTTCAAGAGTAAGTCTGCCGAGGGTACCGTTTCTGAACTCGTCCATAACTGTAATGGCTGCCCTTTCGGTATTTATCTCTCCGCCAGAAACTAAAAAGCCACGCTTTCTGCCTATTCTTTCAAGAAGCTCAAAGCCTACCACACAGCCGATAGTTTCCTCGTCAGAAGGCTCTATATCATCTGTTCTGATGCCATAACGTTTCTCGATAAGCTCAGGATAGTTCTCTTTCAAAAACTCAAGCAGACGACAGGCAAGATATTCCATGTCCATGATATCGTCCTTGACCGCACCTGTAAATGCGAGCCTTTCGCCAACAAGCTTATCCTCAAACTTAGGCCACAGCACACCCGGCATATCCAAAAGTTCAAAGCCCTCGTCAAGCTTCACCCACTGTTTACCTCTTGTAACACCGGGTCTGTCCTCAACTTTTGCAAGCCTTGACCCTGCAAGTCTGTTTATAAATGACGACTTGCCAACGTTTGGTATACCGACTATCATTATTCTTATAGGTCTGCCAGACATACCCTTGGCATTCCATTTCTCAATATCGTCCTTTAAAAGCTCTTTGAGCTTTCCATAAAACTTGCTTACGTTTTTGCCACTCCTACAATCTGTAGCAAGAGCAGTTATTCCCTGTTTTGCATAATAGTCGAGCCACATTGCCGTTACTTCCGGATCGGCTGAATCAGCCTTGTTGAGAAGCACAAGCCTTGGCTTTGAGCCAACGATACGCTTCATTTCAGGGTTTCTGCTTGAAAACGGGATACGAGCGTCAGTTATTTCCACCACTGCGTCCACAAGCTTTAGATTTGACGCCATTATGCGGCGTGTTTTTGCCATATGTCCAGGAAACCACTGAACGTGAGATACTTCGCTCATATCTTCCTCCTTACTCTAACTCAATCTACCTTACCAACGCCCTCATCATTGCCTGCCGCAAATCGAAACAGCACTCTGCCGACTATCTCGTCATAAGGCACATATCCTATTACACGGCTGTCTGTGGAATGATTTCGGTTGTCGCCCATTACAAAGCAACATCCCGCAGGCACTTCATATTCATAAACTCCACTTTCTTTATTATAGTATCTTTCATCAAAATACTCGTCATCAAAGCTGCCGTCGCACTTAATATAGCTCTCATCAAGCACTGCTCCGTTGACCTTGACTATAGCCGACTTGTTGTCTATCTCGACCTTTTGCCCTTCTACGGCAATAATACGTTTGATTATCCTATTGTCAAGAACAGACGAGTTGACCACGACTATATCCCCCTGCTTTGGCGTATAAAGCAGTTTTGATATAACAAGAGAATCATTTTCAAAAAGAGTGTCCTGCATTGACTGTCCTTGTACATTCACTGTTCTAAATACAAAAGTAAAAACAAGCACGACCACGAACATTGCCATGACTATGATCTCAAGAAAGTCGAACAGATTATCAACAGCTCTTTTACCCTGCTTTTTCAACTTACCTTACCAAAGCTGTCAAATGGATAAAGCCTTAAAACTGCCTTACCAAGCACGTCAGATGGGTCGATAAAGCCTATCCTTCTGCTGTCTGTGGAATTATTTCTGTTATCACCCATGACGAACAGCTTGCCCTCAGGCACGTCATACTCAAAAACATTTTCTTCCACTTCATATTCCTCGTCAAAGAGATTTGTGTTATACATAGCTTCCCTGATATTGTCATTTGAAATGACCTTACCGTTTACTGTAACGGTGTTGTTATTATAATCAACGACAACCTTATCTCCACCGGTGCCGATAACACGCTTGATGATAGTTTTGCCGAGCTTTTCGCTGTTGATAACAACGATATCGCCCTTTTGGGGTGTATAATTTATGTGAGTGATTATAAGTCTGTCCTGATCCTGCAAGGTCTCACGCATAGAAGGTCCCTGAACAAGAACTATCCTGAAGAAAAAAGTAAATATCAGGATCACCACAAACATAGCGAACACGAAAGATTCAGCCCATTCAAAGACCTCGTCCATAACATTCACGGGCTGTTTTTCCTTTAGGTCGTCAGGGGCGGCTTTTTTAGCCTTGTCAATATCCTCCTGAGAAACGTCGCCGAATTTTTTATTATCGTCCATAAAAGCCTCGATCCTTTATCCAAAGGCGGCAAAAGCCGTCAAATACTCATATAGATTTATTATATCAAATTTCAAAACAAATTACAAGGGGGTGAGATAAATTTCTTTTTGATATTGCCTAAAAAAACTTTGACAGATCAAAATTCATGGCAAAGTCATCATACCACGACAGATCGCAGCCTTGTTTTTCTTTGGGCTTTGCCGCAGTCTTTCTCTTTGAATCATTGTCAAGCCAGCCTGAGATTATGCGGTATGGGTCTGTGCAGTGCCTGCCCTTGGTAAACAGCCATTGAGATAATTTTGATATATAGCTCTCTAAAGACAGACCGACAGACCGACACCTGCTTTCAAGCTCGTTATACTGCTCTGATGTGAGCATTATATTTTTGTGTGTGCCGAAAGACCTGACGACAGACTTCGCTGTCCCTGCGTCTTTCTTTTTCTCTTTATCTATAGCTTTATCTTTATCTTTGTCTTTATCTGTATCTTTATCTATATCTGTATCTTTGTCTTTATCTATATCTATATCTTTATCAGCTTTTTTTGCTTTTTCTGAAAACCTTTTGGTTTGTGAAAAAGCTTTTGGTTTTTCTGCGGTATCATTTATACCCTGAGGTTTTTCTTCTGCATTATCTGCTGATGCAGCTGTCTGCTCAGCTTTTTCATCAGTATTCCCTGACTCATCAGACTTTTTAGGTCTGCCGCCCTTTTTACCGCACTCGCTCCTTTGAGCACACGTCTCTTCCCATGCAATGCCGTCACGCTCGATAGCTGCCCTCATCATAAGAAACGCTATCTTTGCTCCGCCTGACAGCTTTGGAGTTTCTCCCCTCTTTGCATAAGCAAACAGCGCCATGACAAGCTCGCCTATCTCTTCGCTGCTGTCAAGCGCCTGAAAAATGTCCTCCCAGTCTTTGTAAAGCATGAACGCTTTGTTGTCTGTGTGAAAATTCTTTGCCATTTTTATCGTCCTTTCTCTGTGAAGCAGAGGAAATTATCCCCCTCTACTTATCCCGAAAAAAGACCTTTTTTGTTGCATAAAAAATGCAACAATTGCAGAAATGTTGCCAAATTAAAATATAAATCATTTGTTTGCACAAATCAGGTGCTGATATTTTGTGCAATGTGACGGTGAAATGTCATGTGATTTTGCGGCAAGACAAACTATCCCAAATAATCTGTAGGGGCGAACAGTGTTCGCCCATGCTCAGAACTTGTACAAATTCAGAACTGTAGGGGACGACGCCCTACATGGTTTGTGAAAATATAACGAATGTACGAATATCATAAAATTGTCGGGCGATATATGCAGGCGAACGCTGTTCGCCCCTACCGTATATCGTGCGAACAACTCAGTCGTGGATATAAAAAAAAGAGCCGACCAAAGCCGACTCGTTTTTATAGAAAGAATTATCTGATAGCTTCCTTGACCTTAGCTGCCTTACCAACTCTGTCACGGAGATAATAGAGCTTAGCACGGCGAACCTTACCGCTGCGTACAACCTCTACCTTTTCAACTACAGGTGAATGAACAGGGAAAACTCTCTCGATTCCACAGCCATGAGCTACTCTACGAACTGTGAATGTCTCGTGGATTCCACCGTGCTTCTTAGCGATAACTGTGCCCTCGAATACCTGGATTCTGGACTTGTCACCCTCTGTAATTCTTACGTGTACCTTTACTGTATCACCAACATTGATAACAGGTGCCTCGGATTTAAGGCTTGAATTAGAAATCTGCTTTAAAGCGTCCACTTTAAATTCCTCCTTAATATTTTCAGACATTCATACGCTTTATGGCAGCTATCGCTGCAAAGCCAGAGGACTGCCCGCTTTAATGTCGTGCCTTTCGTTCAAAGGCGTGGCATTAACTCTCGTCGGAAGAACCGACGGTAATTCAAATGCTTTAATATTATACCACATCTCAAAACCTTTTGCAAGGATATTTATATAAAATTTTCGCCGTTTGCCATGAGTATTTTTGTACGTTCTGTATAAATTTCCGATATTTCTATACCATAACGCTCACAGAACGTGTCTATGACTACGTTCAGATTAAGATTGAAGGAGCTTCCGCAGGGCAGCTTTAATGTCACCTCAAAGCTGTCCTCTAGCTCTTTGCTGTCAAGCACTGTGATATGCGGCTTTATATCCACAAGATTGACAGTCTTTTTCTTGGTTCGCTTTTCTATCTCTATCTTGTCAAGTGACATGAAATCTCCGAAAAGCTTTGCCACTTCATGTACGCTCTTGTCTGTTTTCAGCCTTGCCACATACTCCGCCACAGTAATATCGGTATGCTTATGCTCAGGCTTTGAAACGCTCACTATCTCCAGACCAACAGGCGTTTGTGCGTTCATTCGCTCCAAGACCTCGTTGTATGGGATATCCTCAGTGAGAGCAAAGTCCATTATCTCTACCCTGCTGTCAGTGCCGAGGGGCAACGCAAGCGGGAACATTATATACACATGGGGATTGAAGCCCTGAGTGTGCCATATGGGCAGGTGCGCCCTTTTGAACACTCGCTGAAAGGCTCTCATAAGGTCAAGATGAGAAATGTATTTCGCCCTGCCTGTTTTTGAAAATACCGCTCTGTATTCAAATCTCTCCAAACGGAGATTTACATTCTTCGGCTCAGCGTTTGCCACAGTAAACACCTCCGTATTCGCATTTTATGCCACAGCCTGAACAGCCCTCTTTGCAGTTTCGTGTAGTCACTGCCTGATGTGCTTTCTTGTTCTCACGAACGAAAAACTCGTGGCTCACAAGATAATCAAGGTGCGACCACGGCGCTATCTCGTCATAAGAACGTCTGCGGTGAGCATAGAAGCTTGTATCAAGCCCGCACTCCTCGAAGGCTTCCTGCCACTTGTCAGCCTTGAAATGCTCGTCCCAGCCGTCAAGATAGCAACCCTTTTTCCATGCGGTATAGATCGCCTTACCAAGACGTCTGTCGCCCCTTGCAAGAACCGCTTCCAATATAGATGTATAGGATTGGTGAGTGCTAAGGCGTATCTTGCGGCTTGTAAGGCTCTTGAAAAGGTGTTCCTGTTTCTCTTTTATCTCCTCGGGAGTTGCCTGTGGCTCGAACTCGAACGGAGTAAAAGGCTTTGGCACGAACGTTGCAGTAGAAACTGATATCTGCACGCTCTTTCCACGCTTTTCTTTTGGCGTTTCGAAATAAAGGTCAAGGACTTTCTGCGCAAGCTTTGCGATACCCTCAACGTCCTCAAGGGTTTCCTCTGGCAGACCAAGCATGAAATAAAGCTTTACGGTGCTGTAACCACCCTCAAATGCAGTGCGACAGGTACGCATTATCTCCTCCTCGGTGATGTTCTTGTTTATTACGTCACGCAGACGCTGTGTGCCTGCCTCAGGAGCAAAGGTCAGACCGCTTTTTCTTACGGACTTTATTTTCTCCAAAAGCTCTTCGCTGAAATTGTCTATTCGCAGCGAAGGCAGTGAAAGGTTTATCTGCTCGCCGTCGGTATATTCTACAAGATTTTCCAAAAGCTTGTTTATCTCTGTATAATCGCTAGTAGACAAAGACGACAAGGACACTTCCTCATAGCCTGTCTGCTCACAAAGGGACTTTGTTTCGTTCTTTATGGTGTCGATGCTTTTCTCTCTAAACGGGCGGTAGATAAAGCCTGCCTGACAGAATCGACAGCCTCTTATGCACCCTCTCAGTACCTCAACCACCGCTCTGTCATGGACTATCTGAGTGAACGGCACAACAAAGCCCTCAGGGTAATATACCTTGTCAAAGTCCTTGATAACACGCTTTTTGACCCTAGCAGGTGCCTCAGGGACGTTTGGCGTGATAGACTTCACAGTACCGTCCTCATTGTAATCAACGTCATAGAAAGACGGAACATAAACACCCTCCAGCTTTGCGGCTTCTCTTAGAAACTCCTGCTTAGTAGGCTTCAAAGGCTTCATTCTCTCGTAAAGTTCAAGAAGCTCAACGTTGACTTCCTCACCCTCGCCAAGAATGAACAGGTCGAAAAAGTCAGCCATAGGCTCAGGGTTGCAGGCACACGGACCGCCTGCGATAACAAGTGGTGTAAGCTCAGTTCTGTCCTTAGCAAGCACCGGCACGCCTGCAAGGTCGAGCATTTCAAGCACATTATTATAAGAAAGCTCATACATGAGCGTAAAGCCGATGAAATCGAAATCCTTTATAGGGTCAAGGCTCTCAAGAGCGTAAAGTGGGATATCATTCTCACGCATAAGCTTGTTGTAGTCCTCCTCAGGCATGAAAACACGCTCGCACCACCAGTTTTCACGGGCATTTTTCAGACCATAGAGTATCTTCATGCCAAGATGCGACATACCCACCTCATAGGTATCAGGAAAGCAGAAGGCAAAGCGCACGTCCACCTTGTCCTTATCCTTTACAACGCTGCCCACCTCGCCGCCGATATACCTTGACGGACGCTGCACTTTAAGCAGCAGCTTTTCTATTTTCTTTTTTAATTCTTCCAACGTTTTATCCTCCGATATTGAATGTCTGTACTATCTCACCGCACCCAGCAAAGCGAAAGCAATACACAAAGTGAGGTGAAACGGGCGAACTGTTCGCCCCTACAGATACATAAGCATTTCATATTATTATACCAAAAATTTATTACAAAAGCAATAAGCAAAGTGTTAATATATGACTTCGGAGAGGACGATAAAGCAGAAAGTTGCGGCAAAAGAAACGCTCACAGTGCCGTGGAGGATCATATGTATCATAGCCACCGCTGTAAGCAGTATAAACACCGCTCTGAAAAACTCGCAGACCTTGCCATTGGCAAGCAAGGCGAGTATCCTGCCACCGTCAAAATAGCGAAATGGCAGTAGGTTTAGCGCACCAAGCAGAAAATTCACCTGACAGAAAAAGCCACCACCATTTGTTAGATATGTTAGCAGGCAAAGGGCAAAATTTACTGCTGCACCACCGAAAAGCACAGCAAGCTCGTGGTATTTAGACAGCTGTTTATTATCAGGGGAAATGCGGATACCGCCCCCATAGACAACAATTTCTTGCGGTGAGCTTCCGAAAGCGGTCATGAGTACGAGGTGACCCAGTTCGTGGAGTGCGCAACTAACAAGGGTCATGAGCAATTTTTCCGTTTGGGTCGCAGAGCATATCGTCACGAGGGCTATAACAAAGAAAAAGCTGAATGAAATTCCATAAGTCGTATTTTTGATTTTTAGCTTAAACAAGTTCATCACCGAGATATTTATATTCGGTATTTGCTAAAATAATGTGTAGGGGCGAACACTGTTCGCCCGTCGAAGAAATAAACCCTGATTATTACGCTGTTTGGCAAACGTAAAAAACTCCCCTACAGTTCTGAATTTGTACAAGTTCTGAGCACGGGCGAACGCTGTTCGCCCCTACAAATTATTCGGGAAAGGTTCTACTGCCGCAAAATCGCTACGCTCTTTGCTGGTGCTTTGTTTGAGTTATAGAAAAGCGGTGTGAGTTTTATTCTCTGACACCGCTTTGATTATTATTTTGTTTGGTATTTTTCATTTCTGCACCCCTCTGCACTACATAGCAGAATAAACTCGGTGCATACATTTACCTCGTGCTGAAGAGCCTCAAGGGTCAGCTATGCCAATTCCTCATTCCTCACTCCTCATTCCTCATTTGTTACAGCATCTTCCTCAAATACTGCCCCGTATAAGACCTGTCGCAAGCCGCAATTTCCTCAGGCGTGCCTGTGCAGACGATAGTTCCGCCGCCGTCGCCACCCTCAGGTCCTAAGTCTATGATATGGTCTGCGGTCTTTATGACGTCAAGATTATGCTCGATAACAAGCACTGTATTTCCCCCGTCTGCAAGCTTCTGCAATACCTCTATAAGCTTATGCACGTCAGCAGTATGAAGTCCTGTAGTCGGCTCGTCTAGGATATATATAGTTCTGCCTGTGGCTCTTTTGGAAAGCTCTGTTGCAAGCTTGACTCTCTGCGCTTCACCGCCTGAAAGCGTTGTAGCCGCCTGCCCTATCTTCACATAGCCAAGACCAACTTCATACAGTGTTTCAAGCTTACGGCTTATTTTAGGGATAGCACTGAAAAACTCAACGCCCTCTTCCACTGTCATTTCAAGCACGTCATAGATGTTCTTGCCCTTATATCTAACTTCCAGTGTTTCACGGTTGTATCTCATACCGCCGCATACCTCGCACGGTACATACACGTCAGGCAAAAAGTGCATTTCTATTTTTATTATACCGTCGCCCTCGCAGGCTTCACATCTTCCGCCTTTGACGTTGAATGAGAAACGTCCTGCACCGTAGCCTTTCATCTTTGCGTCAGCAGTCTGAGCGAAAAGTTCTCTGATATCCGTGAATACCCCTGTGTATGTGGCAGGGTTAGACCTTGGCGTTCTGCCGATAGGCGACTGGTCGATATCAATGACCTTATCAAGATGCTCTATCCCCTGCATTTCCTTGAACGCTCCAGAGCGTATTTTCGCACGGTTTAATCTGCCTGCAAGCTCCTTATAGATTATCTCGTTCACAAGTGATGATTTGCCTGAGCCTGACACACCTGTTACGCAGGTGAAAGTGCCGAGAGGTATCTCAACATCTATGTTTTTCAGATTGTTCTGTGTTGCACCAATAACTTTCAGATACTTGCCGTTTCCCTTTCTGCGTGTTTCAGGAACAGGTATTTTCTTTGCACCGCTGAGATACTGCCCAGTAATGGAACGCTTGCACTTCATTATATCGTCAACAGTTCCTGCGCAGACTATCTCGCCGCCGTGAATGCCTGCTCCCGGTCCAACGTCAACCACGAAATCTGCCGCACGCATTGTGTCCTCGTCATGCTCTACCACTATGAGGGTGTTGCCAAGGTCACGAAGTCTTTTCAGCGTGGCAATAAGCTTGTCATTGTCACGTTGGTGCAGACCGATAGACGGCTCGTCAAGGATATACAGCACGCCCACAAGTGATGAGCCTATCTGCGTTGCAAGCCTTATACGCTGGCTCTCACCGCCTGAGAGAGTACCTGCGGAACGTGACAGGGTGAGATATTCAAGTCCAACGCTTTTGAGAAAGCCAAGGCGTGACCTTATCTCTTTTATTATCTGCTCACCGATAAGCTTGTCACGTTCGCTTATTTCAAGGTTTTCAAAAAACTCCAGTGCCTTTGCCACCGACTTGTGACAAAGCTCTGCGATATTTATTCCGCCAACTGTAACGCTCAGGCTTTCTTTTTTAAGCCTTTCACCATGGCAGGCAGGACACTTTTCATCGCTCATATAAGCTTCTATATCAGCCTTCGCCCAATCGCTGTTGGATTCCTTGTAACGTCTTTCAAGGTTTGGTATAACGCCCTCAAATTCAGCCTGATAGTCAGCCTTATAGAACTTATTTCCACGCTTTAGGTGAAGCTTCTGACCCTGCGTGCCGTACAGGAAAATGTCTATAGCGTCCTTGTCGAGATTTTTCACAGGCTCGTCAAGGGATATGCCGTAGGTTTCTGAGATAGCGTTGAAATACATCATTGCGATAGAACCTTCTTCAAGGCTGTTCCAGCCACTGGCTTTTATCGCACCCTGCCTTATGGAAAGGTCTTTGTTAGGGATAATAAGCTCAGGATCTATCTTCTTGAACACACCAAGACCTGTACACTTTTCGCAAGCACCGAAAGGATTGTTGAACGAGAACATTCTCGGTGTCAGCTCGTCGATAGATACGCCATGCTCAGGGCAGGCGTAGTTCTGAGAGAAAAGCATTTCCTCTCCGCCGATAACGTCAACCCCCACAAGTCCCCCTGTAAGCGAAGAAACAGTTTCGATACTGTCGGTAAGACGGGACTTTATGCCCTCCTTGATAACAAGTCTGTCCACCACTATCTCGATCGTGTGCTTTTTATTTTTTTCTATCTTTATCTCTTCCGAAAGGTCATAGGTTATGCCGTCGATACGCACTCTCACATAGCCCGACTTTCTGGCACGTTCAAGCTCTTTTGTATGCTCGCCCTTACGTCCTCTGACGATAGGAGCTAAAAGCTGAATCTTTGTACCCTCGTCAAGCTCCATTATTTTATCCACTATCTGATCCACAGTCTGCTGACGTATCTCTCTTCCGCAGACAGGACAGTGCGGTACGCCTATACGGGCATAGAGAAGTCTGAGATAGTCGTATATCTCGGTGACTGTTCCAACAGTTGAACGTGGGTTTTTGGAAGTAGTTTTCTGGTCTATGGATATAGCAGGGGAAAGCCCCTCTATGCTGTCAACATCAGGCTTATCCATTTGACCCAAAAACATTCTCGCATAAGAGGACAGCGACTCAACATAACGTCTTTGTCCGTCAGCATATATGGTATCGAATGCAAGAGAAGATTTTCCCGAACCTGAAAGACCCGTCATAACAACAAGCTTATCTCTCGGTATGGTAACATCAACATTTTTGAGATTATGCTCTCTTGCACCTTTTATAACTATCTCGTTAATTGGCATTGGTATTCTTTACTCTCCTTTTGGTATTGAAAAATCACATATTGGTATGCAGGCGGGCGAACACTGTTCGCCACTACACACGTTTTGTGGGGGTATATCCGTTTTATGTTTCGCAAGGCTTTTTATTTCTTTTCACCCTTTAACTCCGCTATCTTATCACGCAGGAATGCGGCGTGCTCAAATTCAAGCAGCTTTGCCGCCTCTTTCATTTCCTTTGTGAGCTTGTCTATGAGCTTTGCGGTTTCTTGCTTTGAAAGCTTTGTTTTCTGCCTTGCCTCGTATTCCACCTCTTCCTTGGTGGATATCTCTATTACATCTCTTATATCCTTGACTATAGTTTTCGGAACTATGCCGTGTTCTTCGTTGAACTTCATCTGTATCGCACGACGGCGTTCTGTTTCGGTGATAGCCTTTTCCATTGAACGTGTCACCGTGTCGGCATACATTATTACCTTGCCCTCGGCGTTTCGTGCGGCTCTGCCTATGGTCTGTATAAGTGCGCTTTCAGAACGCAGAAAGCCCTCTTTATCAGCGTCAAGTATAGCCACAAGAGTTACCTCAGGCAGATCAAGACCCTCACGCAAAAGGTTGATACCCACAAGCACGTCGAACTCGCCCAATCGCAGGTCACGGATTATCTCCATACGTTCGATAGTGTCGATATCGTGGTGCATATATCTCACCTTGACATCAAAGCTCTTGAGATAGTTTGTCAGATCCTCAGCCATTTTCTTTGTGAGCGTTGTGACCAGCACACGCTGATTTTTAGCTGTGCGCATATTTATCTCGCTGAGCAAGTCCTCTATCTGACCCTCAGTCGGCTTTACGATTATCTCAGGGTCAAGAAGTCCTGTCGGTCTTATTACCTGCTCCACTATCTGCTGTGACTTTTCCTGCTCGATAGGTCCTGGGGTAGCGGACACGAACACCGCCTGATTAATATGAGAATAAAACTCATCAAAGGTCAGCGGTCTGTTATCCATTGCTGAGGGCAGACGGAAGCCATAGTCAACAAGGGTCTGTTTTCTCGCTCTGTCGCCTGCATACATACCTCTTACCTGCGGCAGAGAAACGTGCGACTCGTCCACGAAAAGCACAAAATCCTCAGGCAGAAAGTCAAGCAGAGTGAACGGCGTAGAGCCTGCAGGACGTCTTGCAAGCACTCGGGAATAATTCTCGATACCGCTGCAAAAGCCTATCTCCTCCAACATCTCGATGTCATAGTTGGTGCGCTGTGCGATACGCTGAGCCTCGATAAGCATATCGTTGTCTTTGAAATATTTGATACGCTCGTCAAGCTCCTGCTTTATCTCTTCGATAGCGTCGTGCATTTTATCACGGCTGACGATATAATGAGAAGCAGGGAATATCGCCGCATGGGCAAGGGAGCAAAGCACCTCGCCTGTGACAACATTTATCTCTGTGATACGGTCTATCTCATCTCCGAAAAACTCCACTCTTATGGCAGTGTCTGTAGAATTTGCAGGGAATATCTCCACCACATCTCCCCTGACACGAAACTTGTTTCTCACAAAATTTATATCGTTTCGCTCATACTGGATACCCACAAGGTCAGCGATAAGTCTGTCACGGGATTTCTCCATACCACGGCGGATAGACACCACCATGGACTTATACTCCTCAGGGTCACCAAGGGAGTAGATACAAGAAACGCTGGCAACGATAATAACGTCACGGCGTTCAGCGATAGCGGAGGTAGCGGAATGTCTAAGCTTATCTATCTCGTCATTAACAGAGCTGTCCTTTTCGATATAGACGTCCTTGCTAGGCACATAGGCTTCAGGCTGATAATAGTCATAGTAGGACACGAAATATTCCACGGCATTGTTCGGAAAAAACTCCTTGAACTCAGAGCAAAGCTGAGCGGCAAGTATCTTATTATGGGCAAGCACGAGCGTTGGACGGTTTATCCTAGCAATAACGTTTGCCATAGTAAAGGTCTTGCCGGAACCAGTAACGCCCATAAGGGTCTGCTCTCTCATGCCGCTTTCGATACCCTTTACCAGAGCGTCCACCGCCTCAGGCTGGTCGCCCGATAGCTTATAATCTGAAACAAGCTGAAACTTATCCATAAATGCCTCCTCAATCGAACAGTTGTTTTAATCATTATATTACATTTATTTTTAATTGTAAAGGCTTTTTTATCAATATTTTTTGAATTTGCGTATATGTACGATTTTTCGGACTGGTATTGTTACTCAACCTGCGGTATCAGCTCGATGTATGTGTAGGGGCGAACACCGTTCGCCCGTCGAAGAAACAAACCCACGGTAACAACAAGGTTCGGCAGCAAAAAATTCTCCCCGACAATTCTGAATTTACAGCAAATCCTGAACACGGGCGAACACTGTTCGCCCCTACAGATTGTTCTGGAGAGGTTCTTCTGCCGCAAAATCGCTACGCTCGATGCTTGTCCACATCTCTGTTCAGCTTTGCCCATTCCTCATTCCTCACTCCTCACTTAATACCGCTCCCCCCTTGCATTCTCCCACACTTTAGGTTATAATATCACTATAGTAATAATTTCAGGAGGACGTAACATGAATAGATCATATGACGAATACAACTACACCCTCTCAAAGCGTGAACTGGAAGAGCTTAAATTCTTATTCATCTCTGATGATGTGGACTACAACGACACTGACAGCAACGGGCTTACTTTCCTGCTCACTGCTATCGAAAGTGCTGACTTTGTTGAGCAGGACGGTGTTCTCAAGCCTGACAAGCGAAGTGTTGATTTCATCAAATGGCTCATCGCTCAAGGCTCAGATGTGAACTTCCCTGCTGACAAAAAGCCTTTACAATATGCTATCAAATGTGAAGAGGAGATATCTCGCCGTAAAGGCAAAGCCTGCGATATGTCAGAAATTCTTCTGCTTCTCCGTGAAAGCGGTGCTGACAGCACCGGTCTTGACGAGCTTATTGACGGAGGATTCTCCGCTCGTGTGAAGCTCTGAGGTATGACATGAGAGAATTTATAATAAATCAGAATGACGCAGGTCAGCGTGTTGACAAGTTTCTCACAAAGGCTGTGCCGAAACTGCCTAAAAATCTGCTGTACAAATATCTGCGTCTAAAACGTATCAAGGTCAACGGCAAACGCTGTGAGATATCCACACGGCTTGCTTGCGGTGACGTTATGCAGCTTTACATCAATGACGAATTTTTCGAGGGCGAAGTTGCTGACAGACCTGCTTTTCTCAGTGCGCCAACGTCTTTGAATATTATTTACGAGGACGAGAATATTATCCTTTGCGACAAAAAGTGCGGACTTGTGGTACATGAGGACGAAAGCGGCTCGGCGGACACGCTCATAAACAGGATACAGCACTATCTTTATGAAAAGGGCGAATATCGACCTGAGGAGGAGCTGTCTTTTGCTCCTGCCCTTTGCAACAGGATAGACCGCAACACAGGCGGCATTGTAATATGTGCGAAAAATGCTGAAAGTTTGCGTGTGCTTAATCAGAAAGTCAAAGACAGAGAGCTTGAAAAGCTTTATCTTTGCGTGACCGTTGGCATACCAAAGCAGAAGTCTGCTCGGCTCACGGCTTATCATCAGAAGGACGAGGCGACAAAGACCGTCAGGGTGTCTGACAAAAAGTTTCAGGGCAGTCGCACCATGATAACCTCTTATCGTGTGCTTGCGGAAAACAAGACTGATGACCTTGCACTTCTCGAAGTTGACCTTATCACAGGCAGGACGCATCAGATAAGGGCGCACCTTGCTCACATTGGCTATCCACTTCTCGGTGACGGAAAATACGGAATAAATAAAGTCAACCGTGCATACAATGTGAAAACGCAGGCGCTTTATTCGTACAAGCTCACCTTTAAATTCACCACTGACGCAGGTATACTTGAATATCTAAACGGCAAGAGCTTTCAGGTTAAAGACGTATGGTTTTGCGAAAAATTCTTCGGATATAAGCTCTGATATTTCGTTAAATCGCACTATTTCGACACTGTGGATTTGTCATATACGACAAAATAATATAATTTTCGTGCAAATTTTGTGTAAATTGTTCAAAGGTGCTTGCAAATGTATATAAAATATGTTATAATTATTTAGTCAAATTTAACGGCTGTACTATATATACAGAAAATGACAGATATATTTTATAGATTTGGAGGAACAAAGGTATGACAGGAGATCTGCATTGTCACACAACGCTGTCTGACGGCTCGCTTGGTATAGAAGAGGTCATTGTTCAGGCAAAGAGAATGGGACTTGACTTTCTTGCGATAACAGACCATGACACTCTTTCATCATCAAACAGAGCGCAAATACTTGGCGAACGTTATGGGGTCAAGGTCATTCCTGCGGTAGAGCTTTCCGCATGGGACAAGAAGCGCAATTCAAAAGTACACATTCTTTGCTATGCACCGCAGAAACCTGACAGGCTCGAGGGTCTTTGCCTGAAGTCATGCCAGATAAGAAAAGACTGTGCAAAGGAAATGATAGAAAAGGTAATGGCAAGATATCCTATTCCTGCCGATGCTGTACTGCACTACACGAAAAGCTCAAAGAGCATTTTTAAACAGCATATCATGAGAGCATTGGTAAATTACGGCTATGCCACTGAGCTTTACGGCTCTGTGAACGACAAGCTTTTTGCATATCCAAACGGCGAATGTCTTGTGACCCGTGAATATCCTGACGTAAACTTTGTGCTTGATCTTATCCATTCCGCAAAAGGCATTGCTGTTATGGCACACCCTGTTATGTTCAACAACACCGAGCTGCTCCTTGAACTTATCGAGGCAGGAAAGCTTGACGGAATTGAAGCATATCATCACTCTGCTACTCCAACTCAACAGCAGAAGCTTGTGGATATCGCAAAAGAGCATGACCTGATAGTGACTGGTGGCTCTGACTTCCACGGTCTGTATAACGAAACAATGACGCATATCGGAAGCATGACCACTGACAAGGAAAATCTTGACAAGCTGTTCAAGCTCATTCATATAAATTCACAAAAAGCTAACAAAGCGGCTGTGAAAACAGAGAAATAATATGGTATAATAAAGGGACATTATCATGCGGTAATGTTCCTTTAATGCGTAACAAAGCCTAGTTTGGCTGTAATAGAGAGGACTGTATAAAATGAACGTAATGGAAGAATCCCTACAGAAACACAGAGAATGGAAAGGCAAGATAGAGGTCTGCTCGAGAGCAAAGGTAAACAATGCCAAAGACCTTACTCTCGCATATACTCCGGGCGTTGCTCAGCCTTGCCTTGAGATACAGAAAGATCCCGACCTTTCATATGAGCTTACAAGACGTGCAAATCTTGTGGCTGTTATCACAGACGGCTCTGCTGTGCTTGGTCTTGGCAATATTGGCGGTCTGGCAGGTATGCCTGTTATGGAGGGCAAATGTGCACTTTTCAAGGAGTTCGCAGACGTTGACGCTTTTCCACTTTGCATAAAGTCCAATGACGTTGACGAAATAGTAAACACCATCGCTATGATATCAGACAGCTTTGGCGGCATAAATCTCGAGGATATCGCCGCTCCAAGGTGCTTTGAGATAGAGGCTAAGCTTAAAGAGAAAGTTGATATCCCTGTTTTCCATGACGATCAGCACGGAACTGCTATTGTTGTTGGTGCGGCACTTATGAACGCCTGCAAGGTAGCAAACAAGAAGATAGAGGACATCACACTTGTTATAAACGGTGCAGGTGCGGCTGGCTGTGCTATAGGAAAGCTTTTGCTTTCTCTTGGTATCGGCAATCTTATCATGGTAGACCGTGAGGGAATAATCTGCGAGGGCGACAATTATCTTAACGAGGCTCACGCTGAAATGGCAAAGGTCACAAACAAGAACAAGCTCCACGGCTCTCTTGCCGACGCACTCAAGGGTGCAGACGCTTTCGTAGGTGTTTCCAAGCCAAAGCTTGTGACCGCTGAAATGGTCAGATCCATGAATGATAAGCCTATACTTTTCGCAATGGCTAACCCGACTCCTGAGATAATGCCTGACGAAGCAAAGGCGGCAGGTGCGTTTATCGTTGGCACAGGACGTTCAGACTTTCCTAACCAGATAAACAACGTTATCGCTTTCCCAGGAATTTTCAAGGGTGCGCTTGCAGTGAGGGCTTCTGACATCAATGAAGAAATGAAAATGGCTGCCGCAAAGGCTATCGCAGGCTGTGTGCCTGAGGACAAGCTCAATGCGGAATTTATTCTGCCGAACTCTTTTGACAGATCAGTACCGGTCGCTGTGGCTGAGGCTGTGGCAAAGGCTGCAAGAGAAACAGGCGTAGCAAGGATATAGGAGGTTTTTCAAATGGCAACGATCAGCTACACTCCAAAGGGAGTATGTTCAAGAAAAATAGATATCGAAGTAGAGGACGGTATCGTAAAGAAAGTGCATTTCACAGGTGGTTGTAACGGCAACACACAGGGTGTATCAAAGCTTGTTGAGGGCATGAAGGTTCAAGACGTTATTGACAGACTTGAGGGTATCGACTGCAACGGACGTGGCACATCATGTCCTGCTCAGCTTGCTGAGGCTTTGAAGTCTGCACTCTAAGCTTTCGTACTGAACATTACACGGATATAAAAAAACGGGCGAACACTGTTCGTCCCTACAGAAAAACGGACTGCATTTTGTTTGCAGTCCGTTTTTTTGTACATATTCTAATTTTCAGTCGCTGTGCTTTGAGTGAAACTCATTGAAACAAATCCCGTACCATTCACCGTAATATTGGTATGATTACCGTCAGACCACTGCTCTGCACTGTTTATGCCGTTCGTTCGATAGAACTGAATGTCATATTGGTTTTTTTCGGCAGAATCGACTTTCATAGTTGCAGTGGCAATTTTTGTATTTACATCTGTAGAAACATTCAGGCTGTAAGTGTTTTTAAACCATGTGCTGATATCAACATACTTCGTATTCCAAGTCAGGGTGACAGTACCCTCGCCGCTGCCTGACAGACGGTAGTTGAATCCGTCAAGATCTTTAGGCGAGGTAGCATTGTCGATGAATGTGCCTGTCCATGTTGCTGATGTGTTATCATTTATATAGATAACGCCAAGCTTTGCGGAGAGCGTTTTCAACTCTGCCTGATCTGTAGGTGCGGCTGTCACTTTCATGTATATATCAGACTTTGTGAGCTGTGACTTATCAAAGGTCAGCACAAATTCATGCTTGTTGAAATCGTCAGCCATAAGTTTCAAAAGTGAAAACTCTATTTTTGAATTGCTTCCAAAAGTCTTTTTTTCACCGTTATATTCAACTGAGTATTTTGCAGTTTCTTCTCCGGTAACGGCATTTCCGTTGCTGTCCACAAGCTCGACTGTCAAAGTGTATGTGATATCCTTGTCATTATGCTTTATCAATGTTTGCGGATAGTTGCACACATTGACTGTCACACAAGGCGAGTTTTCCATACTGCTAAAAGTTATCGTCCTTGGAAGATCATTTTCATCTGTTGTAAGATAATTAGATGAAAACAGCATACCTGCTCCCTTTTGTGTGGACACAACTCGCTTTACACTTGAAACGCTGGTATAAGCCGCCAGGACGCCAATAGTACTGAGTGCGGCTGCCGCAAAAGCTATCCATATTGCAAGCCACGATCTTTTAAGCTTTTTTATAAATTTGTCTTTCATAACAGCCACCCTCCTCTCTATTTTGTGATTTATTACTTTCTCTGAACTGTCAGGTAGACCATATCAGTTTCTTTATTGTTTTGGACGTTTTCATTCCATTTTACTCTTATTATAAAATAATCGCAAAACGGATCTTTATTGTCAATTACCGTCAGTGTATCCGATTGCCAATAAAGTGCTTCGGAATTTTTCTGAACATTGCCGTAGCTGTCATAGGACTTTTCGTGAAGTGTGCTGTTAGCAAGAATTTCTGTGCCGTCTCTATTAAGATACTTTCCGCTTATTGGACTATCGCCTGACTTATCATAGTAAAACGTGCCGTCACTATCTGAAACATAAACAACGGCTTCGGTTGATTTTTCAGTTTCACTGACGCTTTTCGCACGGTATATCTCATACTCAAAAGGGATATTCGTTGTATGTGCAAGCTGTATTTGATATTGTTGCACGTCTGCCCCGCCTATGCCGAAAACAAAGTCTTTATAACTGCCGTTCTCAACGTCTATATCTGCCATTTCAAGATTTGCCACAGATTCTTTATTTCCTGCGGTGATATAAAGCTGAGTAGGGGCATTTATTTTTGTTGTAAGAGCAATAGAACGTTTGTGAGTAAACCACGCATAAACAGGCAGTGCCACAAGCAGTACCACCGAGATGGATACTGCTATGACTAGCTGGAGCTTCTTCTTTTTTTCTAATTTTCTGAATTTTCCCAAAATGCTTTTTGTCATAATTTTCTCCTGAAAATGCCTGCTTATTATGAATTTATAAAGCCTGTTTCTATTTTTGCGTTTGTGTAAACAACATAGTCGCTTGAGGTAGTTCCATTAACAACTGAGTTGTTGTCATTAAGCAATACTGCGGTAAGCTCAACTCTATAGTTCGCATAGGTAAGTCCCTGCTCCTCAAAAGCCTTGCCTGTTTTTACTGTAAATTTAGTAACGGCTGTGTTTTGTTCTTCGCCATTATAATCAGTTGTAAAAACGCACTCCTTGCCATTCAGACCACTGCTTGATGTGGCGTTTTCCAAAGTAAAGCTACTGAGGTATTTGCTAATATCGTTTGTCTGCTTATAATCGCCACTATTGTCCTTAACATACAACCTCATTGTATACTGTATTTTTTTGCCACTGTCCTTTGTTGATCGACTCAAAGCAGACAGATCATAGATAGCATTTGCTGTTATTGCCATTTCTTCTGTAGTCATATCTTTGGCATTGATACCAAGCTGCGAAAATGGTGAATCCTTCGACTCAAGAACCGTTGACTCTGCAACGTTATAGTTTAGCTGTGCCACCGTCATTGCCTTTCTATAGTAGCGTCTGGCAGGCATAACTCCACTTGCAGAGATAGAGCTGTTCTCAATATTGTTCTGGCTATATGCAACATAAGACGCCGCATTTACGCCTATACCGGTTTTGGTATCCCCGTCCTTACGCTCAGGAAACTGATCTATGATCCCTGCAGTACCATAAGTTAAGCTGATATCCGCCTTGACAGTTATAGAACCATTTGTGTCACTATTGATATAATCGTAGACCGAATCGGGATACATCAGCATATAGCTGTCTTTAGCTTCTGAAAGTGTCTCAGTCTTGCTTATTTTTGCGTTTGATAACTCTGTGTCTGAACTGTTTAAAATGCTGTAATCAACATTCACCGAAGTTCCTGCAATGATCTTTGCATTAGCTCCCGCATCTTTTTCATCAAAGCTCTTCATAGAGAATTTAAAAGCCTGATACATATTGAAATCGTCACTCTTATAGCCATTAAATGTATCTCTAAGGCTCCGATCAATGCTTATCTTTGAAGTCATTGTGGCATGGATAAAGTTATTTGACGCTGTTATCTCCTCTGGGTCATGAGCCGTCACACTTACTAGCTGTGTAAAAAAGTTTGCAATAACATATGCGCCAGTGTCATTATTTGTCACTTGGACAAGGTTTGTAGGAATATTGCCATTGAGCTTTCTTGGCTTATTACCGCTATAATAATTCACAAAGTACCTGATGACTTTTTTTGTGCTTCCCGTTTCCGGAATATTGATAGTGAGATAATAGTTCTCGCTTATTATCATTTCGTCATTATCATTTTTTGGTGTATCACTATTCGCTGAAACAGTTATCTTATAAGTGCCTGTTTCAGCCTCCCCAGCAGGTCTATAATACTTGCCGTCGCTTGTTTTTACAGTAGCTGTAGCTTCATCATCTGCCTCAACAAGTGTTCCGTCAGATGATTCTTTAGCTGTTACCGACGCATATCTTAACAGTACATCATTCATTGTAACCGGTTTAAAGCCACTTATATTTGTCAAGTCAAGCTCACCAGTTGTTTTATTAAACTTAGCATCACTTGCGGTAGAATGATAAGTCTTGTCATTGTTATTTGCATCAACAAGAGTTAGCTTTGTATCATCGGTAAGCACACCACTGTCAGTGGCACTATCACCAATAAGATAAAGCTTTTTATCAAAGCTCCAAAGCAGACTGTCACCGTTATTAAGCATTTTTTCCCATTCGTTAGCGGATTTGTAATAGGAATACTTAAAATAAGTAGTAACAGGTGCATCAAAGCTCTCAAAAGCAAGCTTTGTTTTATCCGTATAGTAAGAATGGTTATAGTCTGTGCCTGAGATAACGTAAGATTGGAAGCTGAAATCAAGCACCTTTCTTACAAAAACAGGAATATGAAGTCTAAGAGCAGTTTTGTCACTTCCCGTTGGGTCGATATAATCAAGAGTAATGACAGTAAATCTGTTTGTGCCGTCATTGTCATACTGACCGTCTGTGACCTTGAAATATCCTGTCTTGCTGTTAAACGTAAGAGTGCTTTTGTCTGATTTTTTCAAAACGTCGTTATCATACACATAAGTTGCTGTGCTTACATTCATAAGATCTGTTGTTTTCAGCTTATTTGAACTGCTGTCGCAAACATCACAATTTGTCAGAACTGAGATATACTTTGCGAGCATTTGTGTGATATTCAACGATGAGTTATCATCAATAAGCAGAACAGGAAGATCGTTCAGCTCCTGAACATCAAGCTCAGAGGCCTGACGAAATGTTGTAAGCTTTGATTTATCCAAATTCTCTGCATATGTCTTTATGGTACTGTTTATGCCATAGGATTTTGTCTTTGTGCCATTCGTATAAGAAACAGCGTCACTAATGATAGTCTGCATATTTCCGCCAACAAGATCGCCTGTGAAAATTTTATCTCCAATGGTTTTGCTTGGATTTATATTGACATAAGGCGAATAGATATCAACGTGCGTACTGCTTCCCTCACCGATATTTTGAGTATTATTCTGAACGCCGTTATAGTCAGCATGAACTGCGGTAAAGTTGGTAGGTGCTTCTGAATTATCATACTGTATATCAGGTAAACAATCCGTGTTATTTACTGATACTCCGATAAATTTAGATGATAGATTTTCATCCTTGTTCCAACCTATCAAGTTAGAAACAGATACGCTATTGTTGCCTCTTACATAGCCTAATTTATTTATGAGAATATCATAAGCATAAGTGCTGCCGCCGTCATTATGACCGATCACACCGCCTGCACCTGCGCCATTGGACTTATCTTCTGCTGACAGAGTAACATTGTTGACTTCACAATCAGTTATCTTCAGATCACCGCTTGTTTTAATGCCAACATAACCTCCGATACCTGCATCACCAGTTTTAGCGGTTGGTATATTTATCACTGCATTTTTTACAGCAGACTTTGATATGTTCACAGCCTCATTCTGTGTGCCTACCATTCCGCCTGAGCTTGCATAACCATAGACACCGCAAGCTGATGTGTCAGACGTTCCACCATAATAACAGTTCTCATTGACAGACAACTGTTTTTTGTTTATTCCAACGAATCCGCCGGCATTACTTCCATAAACATCGACGCTGACGCTTGTGTTTTTTATTGTGCATACTTCGTTAGACAATCCTATAAGACCACCCTCGTTCATTGTCTGGGTAGCAAGGGGTTTATTGTCTTTTTTTGAGCCGATAAAGCTGTCTTTATTATAAGATGTAAGCCGGACATTGCTTATTGTCGTTTTGATATTTGCAGAGCCTGCGATCCCGCCTACGCCAAACCAAGTACCTGTGCCTTTATCAAGATTAGCAAATTCAACTTTATTAATTGTTATCTTGGAATCCTTAACATTAAATTCGCTGCCTTTCTGAGAATTTCCCACAAGACCGCCTGTTTCAAATCCGCCATACACATATATGCCGCTGTTTTCAGACTTAACACCACTTATATTGATATTATTTGTTGACTTTCCTATAAGTCCTCCCACAGTATATGCGCCAGATACCTCAAGATCATTCAAGGTTATTCCGCTAAACTTGCATTGACCCTGTACTCCGCCAACAATACCACCTGTAGAAAGGTCTTCATTAACATACGATTTTCCGTCGTTGTTATATGTCTTAACGCTGATCTTGCCGGAAAGCTTAAGACTATCTACAGTTAGAGCATACGTTGAACAGTTTATCAGCCCAACTCCTTTCACTTTGTCGAATGCGGTACGATACTTATAGTTATCCACATTTTCAAACTCAACAGTGTTAGCGCTACCGCCCTTGTTATCTGTTATTTTCACAGCATAGGCTTTTATATCTGTATCGAACTTTATAGTCTGATCATTTCCCTGGATAGCTGTCAAAGACAAAGTATATCCACAATCAATGCCGCCCAGGTTACTATCTGCTGCATCAAACAACTGATTTATTCCACGAAAACCTGTGTCGGTAAGGTCATAGGTTTCATTTCCTGTGAGCTTAACAGTAAATTTCTTACTTTGATCGTGTGCCCATTTTGCTTCATAAAGATTTCCACTTGGCTTTGTATATTTTTTTAGCATTACAGACACTTTATTTTCAAATACTTTGCCATTGTTTGATTCAAGTCTTTGATAATCTGAGATCGCAGTTTTGTAATCTGTATCATTAGAAGTCAATGCAGCTGTGCCAACTTTTGAATAGTCTGCATTTCGAGTGAAAGTATAGTGACCATAGCCGCAAGTGTTTTTATATTTATCTGTATATCCCATACCGGACTGTGATATGATAGACAACATAAACAACGCTTGTGCATTAGGTACTTCAATAGTATTGGTCGTGCCGGCAATAACATTTAATTTTTCATCATCACTTAGCTCACTCTTAAACTGTGTGATGAGATAATTTTTCCTGCCATTGTTAAGGTTAGTTGACTTGCCGAACTTTGTTCCCTCTTCGATAGCAAAGCCGTTTACAACTCTGCCTATATATGGATTGATAAAAAGATTTGTATATACGTCTTCACCCACTGCCACAGTTTTGCTGATTGTAAGCGCACTATCTTTGGCAACGTTGCCCATATTTCTGAAAATAACGCCGCCGTAAACTATGGCACCAACATATCCGCCTGCAGTAATGAGATGTTGTTTGCTGTTATCGTTCTTTGCAAATGTTATCTTAGGATTTGTTACCTTGACATTATCAATGATATTATCTCCGCCGAACACAACGCCCATAACACCGCCATAATACTCTGTCTTTCCGGTACTATAGTTTAATTTATTATTATTGTTTTTTGAAAGCGTTACATTATTAGCATATACTATATTGATATTTTTTACAACACTTCCGCTGCTGAACCTAATGAGCGGGCTTGCAGATTTATTGGTGATAGTTGGATATGTTCCGTCGGATCTCTGCTGTCCAACAATAACGCCCCTGAAAACGTAACTGTTTGATGTTCCGCCAAGACCTGCAAAAGAACTGCCGAGAACTATATCATCATCTATCTTGTAATAAGCTTCGCAAAGATATTTGATTATGTTATCTTTTGAAACTGAAACTTTTTTCGTTCCGCTTACAAAATTGCCTGTTCCATCATAAGTATAAGTTTCATGCTTGGTGCCTTTGCAAAAAGCACTATTAGCATCAACAGTCGATTTATCGGCAGAAACATTTGCATTATAGTTTACTTCCCAGCCATTTGTAGGTGCGGCTGTACTGATAACTCGTGCGACCTCTGCAAGTGTAGAAGCGTCAAGGATATATGGATCAGAGTATGTTCCGCAGCCCTTTATAAGATATGGTCGCTCAAGGTTTACGTCTATCTCATCATAGTTTTGAGTGGTATCATACGATTTAGCAACATATGGCTTGTAACTAGCAAAGCTATATTCCTCTGTTGCGTTATTTTGGATAGGAGAAGTATACCTGTCATCTCTACTCCAATCACCATGATATTTATTCTGCCTGCTCTTTCCGTCATTGTCAACATTCTTAATGGTTTCAGACACTTCTTTTCCGTAGGTTACATTATGCTTTGCTTCTGTTCCCCAATCTTCTTCCCATTTATAGTTGTATATTGCAGAAGAGCCTGCTCCGTCAGAATGCTGAAAGCTTTCAAGCAGAGTAGCATTTTTGAAAATTGAATTTTTATTACTTGCGTCAAGCTTGATATTTGAGAAAGTCAGAGATATATTTTGACCATTTTCGCTTCCTACATTGCCTATAAGGCTTGTTGCAGCGTATTTCTGACCGCCTTTGTAATATTGTTCAGCGGTCGTACTGTGTTTTTTCTGTGACACATTCTGTATAGTGATCTCTGTCATGTTGCCTATCTTATTTATAAGCAAAGGGGCATAAGAATTTTCACCATTTAAACTTAAAGAAGTATCATTCACATACAGATCATCAAGAACGATACTGCCGGTAATTTTGACAGATTTCTTTGTAGTATTGGTGTCGTCAGCAACCGAGCCGCAAACCAATGCACCTGAACCACCATTCACCTTACCGATATTTCCCTTAAAGGTCAGTTTACCACTTATGGTAACAGCTCCATTTTCATTTCTGAAAAGTCCGCATTGCATCATGTAATGTTGATTATGTACATTATTTAAGTTTGTTCCATCCATGCCTTCTGTTGTACGGGCATAATTGTCACTATTACTGCTTGATACGTTTTCAGACTCATTAAATTCCTTATTATAAAAAGTAATGGTTGAGTTTGAACTGATAGTAGTATCTTTTGAATCCATATCAACAGGATAGTAAGAATATCCACGCAGATCTATTGTTTCATCTTTAGGGAAACCAGGGTCTTTATCACAAATATAATTTTTTATGTTTGACGCCGCAAAAAGTCTTGCACTCCATACAGTAGCTTTAGCTCCGCCTGTGGAGGCGTTACCATTTTTATATACATCAAGGTTATAATAATATCTTGCACTTGGATTTGATTTCCAATCAGTGGCGTTGCTTTTGTCTTTTTTAGTCTGATTCTGATAAGTATTGCAGTTCTTTCCGTCCGTATAGAGTAATCGCTCTCCGCTATCTGTAACAGCAGGAATAGAAATTATGGCGTTCTGACCTGATACAGGGTTTGCAGCATCACCATAAATACTTGATCTAGTTATTTCATCAAAATATTCACATTTGCTTAAACTGAGTTCTGTACTGTCATCTATAACATAGCCTTTATCACCTATTCCAGTCAGTTCAAAATATGTTGCATCTGAACCACAAATAGCTTTATTATAATTAATTGCATTCATATAATCAAAACCATATGAATCATAGCTTCTTCCAAATAGTGTTCCTGAAAGCATACCAAATCTAAAGCAACGACTATTAGAAATTTTAACATCATTTGCGAAATGGATAGTTTTAACATTCCAATATCCTGTTGTTGAAAGAACGAGACCTCCAAGCTCATAACTACTAACATTTAATTTAGAATTCGATATTTTCAAATCAGAAAGCGTAACCTTGACCCTATACCAGTTATGTCCCAAAAAGCCACCACTTGTGCTTCCTGTTTTATTTACTTTGGTTGTAATTGTCAAACCATTGATGTCTACTTTTTTTATATCTATTTTATTACAAATCGTTGTATTCGTTTTCAATCCTTTGTCATCAACTGCTTTAACTTCAGCAATAAGTCCGCCTACTCTTGCATTAGAGCCTGTATGTTTATCCTCAATTGAGCCTTTGACCGTTACTTCATCAAAAACGATTTTTTTTGTAATTTCAGTTTTTGCTCCATCAACAATTCCAATAACTCCGCCCAAAACAGTGCAGTCATTTGCTTTTGTACTGTTATATTTAAGGGTGACATTAAGAGTACAGTTATTGAATGAAATGTCGGTTGTTGCACTAGCAACATCGGTAACACACCCCACAAGACCGCCAACAAAGTTTGTAAAATCTCCACTTGGAGATGCGGTCACATCAGCGGTCACTTTGTCAATAGTCAAAGCTCCGCTGTTGTATGCAGATACAGAACCAATATAACAAGCATCACCGTCAGAAGCATTGTCACCGACAATATTAAATTTTGAAACAAGCGTTAAATCGCTTATTTTTGCACCGCTTGTCTTTGCAAAAAGTCCGTTGTGAGTATGGAAAACTATCTTATCATTTTCTGTTCCCACTGTCATGGTAAGTTTATGACTATTGCCATTCAGAATGCCTGTGAAAGTATCCTCACCATTGTCACGCATAAAACCGGTAAGACCTGTGTCGCTTATATCAACATCTGCACTAAGAGTAAAATTCGCCTTAAGTATTGCTGTTTTATCTATAGAATTTTCGCTATACTTAACAAAATCATTGCTATCATGCTGCATTATCAAAGCCGCACGGGCAAAATCTGCTCTATTGCTTATGGTTATATTATTATTAGGAAATCCATTTATTGTAACAGTATGCCCTGATCCATCAAAAGACAGAACACCGTCAGCACTCTCAAGCAGATCGGAATTGTTAAGTCGAAGCACTCCGCCCCAATCCATATCGTCTATGACTTTTGAAGATGTCCTTGTAAATGACCAGCCGCTTAAGCTATAGATCAAAGCATTGCCTCTATTTCCTACTATCTGACATCCGTTTTTGTTAGGGTCTTTAGGATAAAAGCCTGAAAGGTCTGTTTCACCGCCAAGCCTTACAACGCCATTTTTATTAAATTTGCCAACAATGCCACCTACGCTCTGGTTTGCAGAAACATTATTTGCAGTAACTTTGACTTTGCCGCCAACATCTATAAAAGCCTGATCTGCATAGCCCACAAGTCCGCCATAATTATTTTGTGATGATGTGGAATTTTTGATACTTATAGTGGTATTCTTGACGCTTACATAAGCCTTGCTGTTATCACCTATCTTACCAATAATGCCGCCAAAATCAAGGGCATTGCATGAACCGGTCACATTTACAGTGATATCACTTAGTGCTAGTTCAGATTTAAGAGAATTGGCAGAGTATCTTCCGACAATACCACCATAAAAGCCTGCCCTGACAGTACCCTTGAAGTTTGAAGTAATAGTATCATTAGCGGTGCCTGTGATACTAATTTTTACACTATCAGTGCTGTTTGTCAGCACTCCGAAAACAGAACCAACAGCCGCACTGCCTGCGGTATCTCCTGATGAACAAGCAAGTGCCATTTCCATGCCACTGAATTTTGAAATATCAAATGTCTTTTCGTTGGCTTTACTGTATGTATAAGAGCCGAAAAGACCGCCCGCAGTTACAGAGCCTGTAACGCTTCCGGTCATGGTTAGGGTGACATCTTCACCGACATTTATTTCTGCATTCTCTGCACTACCCACAAGTCCGCCTGCGTTGTTTGCGGATATATTTACGCCCGTCAAGGCGTTGCACTTGTCGATGTTCAGTGTCGCACCAGCACTCATTTTCCCAACAAATACACCTGCGTTCGATTTACCTGAAACGTCAAGCAAACCGCTTGACAAGCTTACATCAAGACTTGTGTTTTCGTCCATAGTGCCACAAGCAAGACCTGCATTATCCCCGCCTGATACTTCCACCTTGACATTATTACTTAGAGCGATGTCCAGATCGACCTTTGCTCCATTTTTCATATTGCCTATAACAGACGTGAAGGATTTATAAATTGTAGCACCTGAATCATCTACAGGATCAGCTTTTATTTTCCACTTATTAGCTGAAGCCACATCACCGTGTATAACATTCTCAGCAAGCAAAGCTGAATCTTTTTCTTCCGGTCTAGCAAAAATAATAGTATCTAAATTTGCACTGTCACTAAGATATTCAAACAGAGCAAAATTAATAGGAAGATTAATAGCTGAACCCTCATTTGCTTTGACTGTTCCCATGAAAGGATATTCTTCATTGCCAAGTCCTTTTTCTATTCCTGTAAAATCAGAAGCCTTAAACTGAGATTGGTTGTTTGAAAACAATACAGTGATTTTCTGATAAACAGCAGGATCTGCATTAAGAAGCTTTTTAAAATCTTCTGCATTCTGTATGGTATAAACGCCATTTTTGATATCGTTAGAAATGTCAGTATATGTATCTGCCGCCATAGCCGTAATAGCATTGGTGACAGTTGATACCATTTTAGACACAACACCTGAAATGTCTGCAAGAGGCATACTTGTAACAAGCAATACGGCAGCGGTAACTAAAGAAATAACATTCTTGCGATACTTGCTGTAAAGCTTGTGGCATATTCTATTAATTTTCTGATTTCTATTAGTTTTCACTTTCAACTGCCTCCGTGCAAAGTTAATATTCTTATCTATACGTTTAGTTCAACAAGGATATATTGCACCTTTGTACCTATCTTTTCGTCTGCGTCATTATACATGGAGCTTAATGACGATAACTGAGCTGTGCTGTATTTTTCACCTTTAAGTATTTTCTCAATAACTGTTTTATTTTGTTCTTTATCGGCATCACCTGACAAGAACAAACTTATATTACCATTTATATATTTTGCAAAAATCAAACGCTCTTCACTGTTATCACCAAACAGCACATTTTTCTCTGTCAGATTTTCATCTGTGCTTTTCATTAGTATCTGACCAAGAGTGTTCGGCCACACCCAATATACGTTCACTTCCTGCGGAACATCTGCCTTACAATCTTTAAACGTCCTTGTGAATGTTTCATCACTAAGAAAATCGGAATATGTATGAGTGCTTTCATCATATTTCTCAAAAAACATGATGTGTCCATTCAAAAAGCTTGTAACATTTTCATCAGTTACCTTTTCGTATGAAACGCTGTCGCCGTTTTTTTTCTCTGCATACCCCGTTATCCCCAACTTGAACTGTATCTCCATTTCTCCCGACTGGTTCGGAATAACATAAAAAGTAAGCTTTCCGTGACTGCCTGGGTTGATACCATTCGTCATACCGCTTTCTTCATCAAGAAGCCAGTAGATCTTGTTGTTCTCGTCAGAAGTGATGTTGCTCCCATCAGACACCTTAGAGTAGTCATTGCTGTCAAGTATCTCAGCTTTAAGCACATTGGCACTTCCTACTGTTTTAAGTTCAAATGGCGAATCTACGCTTTTCATTCCAAATGAATCAAGATCAAGGGCTTTATCAATGGTAAACCAAGCCAAGCTGACCGCAATAAGTATAAATGCCAGCACTGCAACTGGTATTATTTTTATAATAAGCAGTTTGCGTTTCTTCTTTTCTTCCTCGCTGTCTGCTTTCTCTATCACTTTATGCTCAGCCACTTTGGCGACCTCCATTATTTCATCGAGTCAAGCTCTTTTTGCAATTCTATCATGTGGTTTCTGCAAGCGGTTATCTCGCCTGTGTATTTGTTGAACCACTCAACGTCCATTTCGTTAGGCTCTTCCTGCAAAAGAATTGCCTGAACGAGTGCTGATTGTGAACGTGATCTCTTACGCTCTATTTCCTCAATAGTAAGTCTGCATTTCTTTATTTCTCTTTTAAGCTGCCCTTTACTGCTCACGTTATTGTCCTCCTTGCATTAATTTCCCATTTTATCAACCGAATCAACTATCTCGTTGACTTCCCTATAGCCTTTGTCAAGATTTTCGGTGATATGGTCAAGTGCTTTTTTTACGTCCTCAAGCTTGCCCTGCATTTGTTCGGGATACTTCACAAAGCAATAATGAAGCTCATTTATAGCCTTCTGCTCATCAGTGTAATCGTCGATAAGAAACACCAGCGACCTTGCCGCACCCATATCCGAAAGTATCATGTTGTATCTCGTTGGAAGATCCTTACCGCTTTCAAGATAAGTGTCTATCTCCTCAGAGACAGCAGAAAGATTTTCCATATACTTAGCGATGTAAGTCTTTCTGACTTCCTCGGACTTATCCATATAAAGCCCGATAAAAACGAACAGCCCTGCAAGTGCCGCAATACAAATAACGATAGCCGTTATCATTTTAGCCTTCATTATCTTTTCCTGATTCAAAGCTGTTCGCCTCCTTTTTCTCGTTTTCCTGCATTTTCAGCCGCTGAACTTCCTTTTCAACAGCCTCACGCATAAGCTTTTCCTTTTCTTCCTCAGCCGCTTTCAAGGCTTCCTCACGGTTTGAATATATTTTTATCTTGGCGATAGTTTTTACCTCATACACCGCCATGCAAACTGTTGGGATTATCACAAACAGTAAGAGGAGCTTCTTTGTTGATGCAAATGACCCAAGCCACTTGAAAAATCTGAGCTTTCCATAGTATTTTCCAATAATGCTGGCTTTTTGCACTGTCACGCTATCCTCTATTTTGTTAGCATCGCCTTTAGTAACAAAAGTGCCGTCGCTCAAAACCTCAGATATCCTGTGAGTGTTTATCTCGCCTTTAATACTATCATCTTGAGAGTAGAACGAAATAATATCCCCTGCCTTTAAGCTGTCAGTATCCGTCCTTTTAATGTAAATATAGTCGCCCTCATGTATAGACGGCTCCATACTTCCGCTCACGACCTTCAGTACGCTGTAACCAAAAATGCTTGCTGTTTTGCCGATACAGCCGCAGACCATTATGTACACCGTCACACTCAGCAGTGCCGCAAACACAGCAGAGCCAAGTATTGTCAAAGCTATTTTTACTATCCTCAACGCCTTGCCTATGATAACGACGCTCCCTCCGTGTTATTGTTTCCTATATTTCTCTTTCAAATGCCTTGCCATTCTGCCAACTGCTGAAACATGATACTCCTTATAGAGTCGTTTCATTTCAGCGTCGATAGCTTTCTGCTCCTCAGCGGTGCGCTGTGGCGGAATATATGGTCTTGGCGGTCTGTTCTTTCGCTCATGACGTTTTCTCTTTTTAAACTGCCTGTTTTTGATACGCCTCTTTACATCATATTTCAGATACGGAGCATATTTTTCATAGATAATCTCAATTTCACGCTCTGCACGTTTTCTCTCTGCCTCAGCCTGTTCTTTTTCCTTCTTGACTTTGAACATCCTGATATAGTCCGGATTATCCGTCACAACAGGTATAATCCCAAATGCGTGAGCCAGAACATATGTTATGCCACGTTTTGCCATGTAATATGGATTTTTGGAATATTCTTTAAATATCTCATTGATATTTTTATTTTCAAAGCTTTCACGTTCAGCTTTAAGACGCTCAGCACGTTCACGCTCACGACGTTCCTGCTCACGCTGCTGTTGTGCTTCTTTCGCCTTTTTTGCAGCGATCTCAGGGGACTCATATTCTGACACAAAGCTTGAAGACACGGCTTCTTCATTCGTGCTGATCTGCTGATCCATAGCAGATCCAAGGCTGCTGCGGACGAGCTTTTTCTCCTCTCGGATCCTGGCTCTTTCCTCACGGACACGCTGCTCCTCTTCACGGCGTTGACGCTCTTCCATTTGCCTTTTGCGTCTTGCGATCTGCTTGATCTCTTCCTCTTTTTCACGGCGTTCACGTTCCTCACGCTCCGCCTTTTCTCTTGCAGCCTGCTCCGCCTGCTGTTTTTGGATAAGCTCCAAACGCCTGCGTTCTTCTTCCTCATGCTCAAGCCTTATGCGCTCTTCTTCCTCACGCCGCTGACGCTCCAGTTTTTCCTGCTCGGCACGCTTTCTTTCAGCTTCTGCAGCCGCAAGCTCCTCAGCCCTCTTACGGTCTTCCTCGTCTTTGAAAAACTGCTTTTCTATCTCAACTATACGGTCAAGCTCTGCTGTAAGGTTTCCTGCCTCTTCGGCAGTCATACCGATATCTGTATTCTTTCTCGTATTCTGCTGACCGCTCTCGTCAACGATAACATCATACTTCTCTGCGGTCTGCTTATCAAAACGCCTGACAACCTTTGGTGCAAGGGTCTTGCTCTTTATGGTTTTAAGCTCCTCCGACTTGTCTGCCCCATGGGTATAGGAGTGGAAAAGCATATAGTTCATTGCGGTCAGACCATATATATCCTCGATATAAGAATCATCAGGTCTTTGTGCAGTATCAGAAACGTTGACCTCGTAGCCTGCCTTATCGTAGCTTTCAATAAACTGCCAAAGGGTAAGACACGCCATAAGGTCCACATTTTTGGTGATAGCGTTTGTTCTCATAACAGGCGGTCTGATAAAAGCGTTGCCAAGAGTGGTACAAAGCACTGAGCCTTTATAGCCCTCGATAGCCTTTTTGACCCTTTCAAGCCTTGCCCAAACGTCAGTATCCTTGCTGCCGCCGACAAGACTGTCAACAGTTTCTATCTTAAAACTGATGTTGACCTTTCTCCCGTCACCGCTGTCAGCCACGGTATCGTAATTAAAAGAATAAGCCTCCTGCGCCTCTGCGGTCTGGACAAGCTTATTGTATCTTATATTTATAAAAATGTATAGCCTGTCGATAAGAGTATTTACAAATCTATTTTCATATGTATCGAGAGTTTCCTCTTTATGAATGTTGAGTATCTTTGACGGAGTTATCTTTCCAGTCTTTTTGTCGATATCCTGAATAAGATCGGTGTGCTGTCCCAGATGTTTTATGGACTCTACCGTTATCTTCCTTGACATAGCGATAGGCACGATCTCTTCCACTTCTTTAATGGTGTTTCTTGGATTTCTTATTACCGTATCAAGATGTGGCAGAGCTTTTTCTATCTCTGTGAGCCAGGACGAATCTATATTCTTCTCGATTATCTTACGATTAAAAGATACAGTTTTTTCGCCCGAAAGAAGCAAGGCACGGGCTGCCGCAAAGCTGTTATTGCCGTCAAACGTCTTTACAGCATTATCAAAAGCTGCACGCTGTTCGTTGTATCCGCTCATGCCCGTCCCTCCTCTCAAATATCAGTACAAATTTTAGTACAGCTTTTGCAATCTTTCAAGATATGCTATAGATTCTTTCATAGTGTTTCTGCCAAAAAGCTTCTGCATATAGGTGCAAAGTTCTTTCAGCTCGTCCCTGAGCATTGCCAAGTTAAGCGACTCAAATTTTCTGAATATTTTTGTGGCAAGCACATAGTCAATGCCGTCAAGCTCCTCGCCGCCGCAGGCAACATATACAGGAACAAACAAGTTCATCTGTTTAAGTATACGGTTACCGAAAGCCACTCTCAGCTTTTCAATTACCCACAGGTCAAGCTGCTGGATCTTTTTCAGACTGTCCTGTGAAACAGGATACATTTGAAAAGCTTCCTTGAAAAGTGTATCAAGATGTTCAAAGCTTAAATTCATAGGCGGCGTGTCAGGTGCGTCAAAGGCAACTCCCTTTGCGTCAAGATTGATAGGCTGTGCACGGTCGTATACCTTATCTGAGATAGTGAACGTGGAATCGTCGTTGTTGGCAGTACCGATATACCAAATATTCTGCGGAATACGCAGCTTGCCCTTATCAAGGCGAACAGGGTCGGTACTCCACACGTTAGGAACAAGATCAAGCTCCCACTCGGCAGGATCAGGCATTTCAAGAATCGAGAGCATTTCTGCAAAGTAATATTCTACTCTCGCAATGTTCATCTCGTCGAGAAGTATGAAGTTTACATCGTCATTGTATTCAGAAGAATAAATTCTTTTGAGGACTTCTGTTTCATTAAAGTTCTTCGTGAACTCGTTGAAGTAGCCGAAAAGCTCAGTTCTGTCACGCCATGACGGCTGAACAGAAGCAATAGTTGTATCCTTCTGCAAGAACTTACCGAATGAATATGGCAATGATGTTTTACCTGTACCAGAGATACCTTGCAGGATAATGAGCTTTGTTGAAGCCATGCCTGCAATGAAAAGTCGGATAGTTTTTATGTCATAATAAAGGTGCATTCTTGAGCAGGCAAAGTTTCTGTATGCTTCGCAGATACCGCTAAGGGTGATGTCATTATTGTAAGCAGGCGGCTCGTATGTCTTGTAGAAATTGTCCACCTCGATAAGCTTTGAAAAACGGCAATCTGCTGTCTGAACAACGCCGTCCACAATGGTTTGAACTTCGCCCTGTGCAGGCATCTGCTCGCCCTCTGCAAGCTTTGTTTCACCCTCTGCAAGAGCGGTGTTATCATATACGCCAAGCTGAGCCACCTTCATTGCCATGATCTCATCTTTTTCCTTGGTCATTTTGACCACCTGACGCTGCAGGTCAGATATTTCTTCGATAAGATCCTCGTTGCTGACGATAGAGTGTCTGAATCTTATGTACTTTCTCACAGCAAGCACTATCATAAAAATAATAAGCACAAAGATAGCCACAACAACGATAATTGCAAGCACAGAAAGTATCCAGCCCAGCGCGCCAAAGTCTGCCGAGTAGGTCTTGAATATCCTTATGTAGTTTTTTATATTAAAGATCTGTTTTATGCCGTTCCACAGACCCTTGAAGATCTGCCCAAAGCCTGCAAGCATTGACGACATGAAAACAAAAAACCATTTCAGAAATCCATTCATAATGTATCACCCAAGCAGCAGTTATTTGTCATTTTTCTCCTGCTGTGCATTTTCCTCTTCCTTTTCCTTCTGCTGTGCAAGGTATTCCTCAACTGCACGTCTTTTTATTTCTTCCTCATCGCTCTCTGTGATAGCAGGACGCTTTATCTCGATTATGGTTGCGATAAGCTTATAAAGCTCAAAGAGGAAAAACAGTGCTATCGGCAAAAGTATGCAAATGAAAAATCCCGTTTTTGTTCTGAGAAAATCCATTACCTTGCCGAAACCGCCTATTTTTGCACCTTCCCACTGACCGATTATATCACCTGCATAAACAGTGTATGTATCATCTACGTTATTAGCATCGCCTCGTGTGATAAAGCCTACAGAGCCGTTATCGTTGAGTACCTCTGCGATACGGTGGGTATTCTTCACCTTTTTGCCCTCTATAAGAGTCCAGAAAGTGATAACGTCGCCCTTTTTCAGAGAATTGATATCGTCTATTTCCTTTGAGATAATAAGGTCGCCTTTTTTGAAAGTCGGCTTCATTGAGTCAGATTCAACTGTGAGTGGGATATATCCCAGCAGACTTGCCGTACCATTATTCTTATCAGACGAGAACACGAGAATTGTTATAAGCAGTGCAAAGATAAGCACCATCCATGCGATAACATTAAAAACGATCTTCAAAGCTTTTTTCATAATTCAAAACCTCGGAAACCCGAGGCTTCCTCCCTTCTAATTCTTTAAGTTGTTTCAACGATCTTGAAATTCATACCAAGCTTCATTGTGCCACCGATTATTTTGTCAACACAATCAGGGTCATTTCCCTCAAGCCATATAACCACTGTATACTTGTCTTTCTCACCAGGACCAAGCTTTTCACGTCGGTCCTTCATGACCTCAGTAGAGGAGGCGAACTCCTTGTCGCAATCGCTTTCCTTACCACTGCCGTCAGACTTTGTTTTACCATAAACAGTTTTCTCGCCATTCACGAAAAGCTCCACTCTGATAGCTTCATCAACACCGTTCGTGACGTTCTCGATAGTCATTTCGCTGTCATAGCTAAGTGTATCTTTACCGGAATTTATGAGATAGAAAGTATAAGCTATATACCCCTCGCCATTATGGCTGCCGTTTATCTTGTCGATATTATCAGGTAGATCTTCGCCACTGATATTTGTCATATCATAGAGGATATCCGCATTGAGCCTTGAATTGCTCGTGGTATAGTCAGGAGTTTCCGAAAGAGTAAGCCCCTGATTTATCATATCATACTTACTTATCTTAACTGTAAAGCTACCATACTTGTCGTAAAAATAAGACACCGCATAAGCCGCCGCCACGATAGCGATAAGTATAATGGCAAGTATTTTAAGCAATCTCATCAATACCACATAGCGTTTAGCTTCCTTGGCGGTCCTGCGAAGTGCAAGGGTATCGACTACTCTTGTATTTTTATCTATATTTTTACCGTCCAAAACCGTATCACCCGTTTATTACTCATTTCTATTGCGAACGTATCTTTCCGCAATATATTTTCCTGCATTTTCTCCCGAATAGTAAAGGCACTGCATACCGCTGAGCTGTTTCACCTGCTTATCATCAGTAATTCCGTCAGCTATGACCTCAGCATTAAGGTCAAAAACGAAATTCAGCAGAGAGTTCACGCAGGTATCATACCTGTCGCTCTTACCAAGAACCTGAGCCACTGAGCCGTCAAGCATGATATTATCTACCTTGAACTCAGCGGTCTTAAGCATTTTAAAGCCCTCAGTGCCGAAGCCTGTGAGCAGAAAATGAAAGCCCTGTCTTCTCATAAGAGCCACGTTATCTGCCGCTGTACTGTCAGCTTCATCAAGCACATCAGGCGACAACTCAAAGCAGACACGCTCATACTTCACGCCAAACTTATCGCAATAATCTGCCACAACTCTCGGAGCTTCCGTCTGCCTTAAAAATCTTGCAGGCACGAACACGCTTGCCCAGTCAACGTCCACTTCCCTTTCGTGAAACTTACCCAAAGCCTGCAAAAGCTGAACGAAAGCAAGCTTGAAAATGCTAACACATCGGTCGGAAAGCTGAGCCACAGGGAGATAATCCGCAGGCATTAGCGTTCCCATAACAGGAGAATTGAGCCTTGTTTGCAACTGCAAAAAAGTGACCCTGCCGCTGTCGGTATTTTTTATAGGTCTATAGAAAAGCTCCACGGCACGAACGCCGTCAACTGTAGAATTTTCGCCCAAAGCAAAGCCACTTTCTTTCTGCTCCAATGTATTATTATAGCATATTTTCGACAAAAAACAAAGAAAAATCGGGAGATTTCCCCAAATATGGAAAATTATTTTTTATACCCATTTACCAAAAAACGCCGAATTTCTTCGGCGTCTTTTTTGTTTTATTGTTTATTGATTAGTTGCCTGCGTTATCCTTTGCCTGGAAATCGAGCTGAATTGTCCAATCCTGATTTGCAGTTGCATCATTACAGAATTTGCTTTCGCCCTCAATCCATACTCTTACAACAAAGCCCTCAACTGAATACTCGTTGTTTCCTGCACCAGCAAGTTCAAATACAGTAGTAAGATTGTCCAAGCTATCTCTGCTAGTTGGAACGGCTTTTTGTGCTGTACCCTTGGTAAAAGTAATGGTATCAAGTTTAGCACCATAATTAGCACCCTCTGTTGTCTTTATACCCTTATTATCCGTGTAGTTGTCCCAATTAAGACCAAATACACTCGCTTTATCGCCAAGAAGAGTGTACTTTGTATCTGCATAGCCAGCAACTGCACTAGCTTTTGTAACAGATAAAGTATTTGTAACTGTTGTACTATCATTTGCCTCAGTTGCAGTTTTCAACGGCAAAACAGCATCTCTAACTGCTTTTTGCAAATCATTTTCAGTATTATTCTCACTATCCTTATTCTTAATTGTAACACGACACTGAACGTCCTGTTTAGTCTGTTTTGTTGACCTTATCCACATTGGAACGTCAACATAATATCCGTCAGCACCAGAAGCTTCATCTGTTGCAAGAGCTGTATTTGCGGTTGTAGTTCTCGCTGTCAAAGTTGCTTCATCAGTTGCGGCTTTAACCTTAGTATCAGCCATAACAGCTCTACCACCAGCGTATATACCACTATCCTCAGCGTAGAACAAGCTATTACCGTCAACTGTTGAAGCTGGCTTCAATTTTCCAACTTTTTCATAACACTGACCAATATCAACTGTGCTTACCCAAGAAATGTTGTCAGCTGTAGGAGTCAAATCAGATGAACTCAAAACACCATTATCAACCTGTCCGAGTGAAATTTCAAGTGAGCCACCTGCTGTAGCGGCAAGGTTAAGTCCTGTAACTTCAGCAGTCTTGCTGAGCGTAAACCAAGCGTAAGTAGCAGTAGAAAGCATTACAGCGGAAGTTGTGAGCATTGCAACTGCAGGTATAAGTTTCTTCTTAGCAGAAGTATTCTTCTTTTCATTAGTTTTCATATCTCTTCGTCCTTTTCATAATAATTTGTCGGTTTATCCTGTCCGATACAGAGGGCGCTCGTTATAGCCGATTTGCGGTAACATGACCGCCAAGCACCTTTTGTTTATGTCAATCTTATACTAAATTCGACCCGCTTTGTCAATAAGCTACCAGCTTAGTATACATTATATTTATCTTAATACTTATTAATATGTCAGACACATTTTGCTATTTTTCGACATGATCATACTATGTAATAACAGCAGAAAGCACGGAATAACGTCATTTGTTATTCCGTGCTTTTTAAACCGATTATTCAATAAATTTTTTTGTTAAACTTCAAACGTTTTTGTACATATTAAGTTTATATATGTACATAAAAGTTACCATGCGTGAAATTTACAAAATATTTATATTCATTCTGCGCTGTCGAGCATTTTAACAGCCTTCATCATGATAGCACATTCAAGACGCTTCTTCTGTATCTGACATGACAGCTTATGCGCATTGTGGATATCACCTGCGTAAATGTAGTTGTTTGCATTGCAACCGCCACTGCAATAGAACTTTGCCCAGCACTTTTTGCACTCAGGCTTATTGTAAACGTGTGCGTGAGCAAACATATCTTTCATTTCCTCGTTGAATGTGCCCTCGTAAAGATTGCCCATTTTGAACTCGGTGATACCAACGAACTGATGACATGGGTAAATATCGCCGTCAGGAGTAACAGAAACATACTCGTTTCCGCTTCCACAGCCCCTAAGTCTCTTTATCGCACAAGGGCCCTGATCGAGGTCTATCATAAAATGGAAGAAGTTTATGAACTTGCCCTCGTCCCTTATCTTCTGTATCTTCTCGGAAAGTATCTCATACTCCTTGAAAATCCTCGGCAGGTCAGCCTCAGTTATAGCATAAGGCTCGCTAGGGTCTGCCATAACAGGCTCAACAGATATCTGATCGAATCCCAGATCATAAAGGTGCATTACATCATTTGAGAAGTCAAGATTATACTTTGTGTAAGTGCCTCTTACATACCAATCCTTGTTCTTAGGACGCTTCTCAACAAGCTTCTTGAAGTTAGGGATAATCCTGTCATAGCTTCCTGAACCGTCAACACGCACTCTCATTCTGTCATTGACTTCTTTTCTTCCGTCGATAGACAGAACAACGTTGTACATTTCCTTGTTGATGAAGTCTATCATCTCGTCAGTGAGGTGTACACCGTTTGTGGTAACAGTAAATCTGAACTTTTTATTGTGAGGCTCCTCCTGTGAACGTGCATACTCAACAAGCTTTTCTACCGTACCGAAATTCAGTGACGGCTCACCGCCGAAGAAGTCCACCTCAAGAAATTTTCTGTCTCCTGAACGCTCTATAAGAAAATCTATAGCACGCTTGCCTGTTTCATAGTCCATGAGCATTCTGCCCTGACCGAAATCACCTGTTGACGCAAAGCAGTATTTACATCTCAGGTTACAGTCGTGAGCGATATGCAGACACATTGCCTTGATAGGCGAAGCCACAGCAGACAGGGCATACTTCTCGTAATCGTCCTCGCTGAACAATATCTTGTCATTATAAAGAGAAACTATCTCCTCATAGCAATCCTCGATATCCTTGCTGTCATACATCTTTGACAGCTTTCTTACAACGTCCTCAGGACATTTCTCCTCAAAAGGCGGCTCAACATTGTCTAACAAATCATATGTCAGATCGTCTATAATATGTACTCCGCCACTGTTCACGTCAAGCAGTGCATTAAAGCCGCCAAGCTTAAACTTGTGTATCATTTAAAAATCACCTTTCGCATTTATATTCATATACAAATTTATACAAAAATAAAGGGACATAAAAATGTCCCTTTAGCAAGGCGTGTGTACGCTCGCACGCCTCAGAAAGATCGGAATATTAAGCTTCTCTCTCGCACTTCTGGTTAGCAACTGTGCAGGAGGTCTTGCAAGCTGACTGACATGATGCCTGACACTTGCCGCAGCCACCCTTAGCAGCAGTCTTCTTGAGATTAGCCTTATTGATCGTCTTGATATGTTTCATAGGATTTTACCTCCAATAATTGATTTACACTAATTATACCACATATCCCACCATGTTTTATGAACGAATGGTTAATGCAGTATAAATATTTATCCTTATCAAAAACGGCTGCTTTTAGAATTTACACCTACAACTCCGCCTACGCCTGCACACACAAGGGTAAGCACAAGCTTTGCAGGCACGGAAAAGCTTTCGGCTGCCTTAGAAAACAGTGCACTGAGAATGACAATGATAAGAAAAATGAACACTCCGCACAGCACACCTGACAGCAGACCGTTTCTACGTTGCCTTTTTCCGCAGACATATCCCCCTGCATACGCTCCGATACCAAGTGCCGCTGTTGACATCACCGACAGCATAAGATCGGTGGCATCTATCTTAGTAATAACATACGCAAAAGCAAGCACAGCAACAAATATCGCACCGCACCCCACGCAGGCAGAAATTGCTGTAGATGACAGCACAGAAAGCTTTCTGCCCCCAAAAAGTCTGTTGTTTTTCATATCCGCACCCCCGCATACAAAATTCCCTAGGAAAATTATATTCACATCCACGGACAATAAGAACACAAAAAGGGACGGATAAAACTACCCGTCCCTTAAAAGCGATATTTACTTTACGTCACCGTCATGAATTGTTTCGTTCTTAGCGATAGCCCACTTTTTAACACGGATCTTGCTTCTGTCTCCGCCTGTTTCGATAACAACAGTGTCGTCCTTGATAGAGAACACGATACCAACGATTCCGCCGTTTGTAACGACCTCGTCACCTATCTCAAGGTTATCTCTCATCTCAGCGTCTTTCTTATCCTGCTTTTTCTGCGGACGGATAATAAAGAAATAGAAGAACACGATTATGAGTACCAGTGGGATAAAAGTCATGGCAAGTGATGCAGGTGAACTCTGCTCAGCTGCCAAAACTGAAATAATTGCTGACAAATTCATCAAAAGACCTCCAAATCTAATAATACTATATTAGTATATCAGATATTTGCACAAACTTCAAGCCTTTTAACAAATAATTTTCATTTACAAGAAATTATTTCTTGTTCTTGATATACTCGTCGATAGCGGCAGCAGCCTTTTTGCCTGCGCCCATAGCGAGGATAACAGTAGCAGCGCCTGTAACAGCGTCACCGCCTGCGTAAACGCCTTCCTTAGTTGTTGACTCGTTCTCGTCAACGATAAGGCAGCCGTGGTCATTTGTTTCAAGACCAGGAGTTGTACTTCTGATAAGTGGGTTAGGTGATGTACCGATAGACATGATAGCTGTATCAACGTCAAGAACGAAGTTTGAACCCTCGATAGGGATAGGACGTCTTCTGCCGCTTGCGTCAGGCTCGCCCAGCTCCATTTTGATGCACTCCATGCCGTTTACATGACCGTTCTCGTCGCCAACTATCTTAACAGGGTTGTTAAGAACGAGGAACTCGATGCCCTCTTCCTGAGCGTGATGAACCTCTTCCTTTCTTGCAGGAAGCTCGTCCATTGAACGTCTGTATACGATATAAACGTGCTCAGCGCCAAGTCTCATTGCAGAACGAGCAGCGTCCATAGCAACGTTACCGCCGCCTACTACAGCTACGTTCTTAGACTTCATGATAGGAGTCTCATAATCGTCCTTGTATGCCTTCATAAGGTTGATTCTTGTAAGGTACTCGTTAGCAGAGTAAACGCCTACAAGACCTTCGCCCTCGATACCCATGAATCTTGGAAGACCTGCGCCTGAACCTACGAATACAGCTTCATAGCCCATGCCCATAAGCTCGTCGATAGAAAGAACTCTGCCGATAACCATGTTTGTCATGATATGTACGCCCATGTTTGTCAGATTGTCTATCTCGTGCTGAACGATAGCCTTTGGAAGTCTGAACTCAGGGATACCATACATAAGAACGCCGCCTGCTGTATGGAATGCCTCGTAGATAGTTACGTCATAACCAAGCTTAGCAAGGTCGCCTGCAACTGTAAGGCTTGAAGGACCGCCGCCGACAACAGCTACCTTGTGACCGTTTGGTTCAGCCTTTTCTACGGCAACTGCCTTGTCCATCATATAGTCTGCACAGAATCTCTCAAGTCTGCCTATACCAACAGGCTCACCCTTGATACCTCTTACACACTTGCCCTCACACTGATGCTCCTGTGGACATACACGTCCGCAAACAGCCGGCAGAGCGTTTGTTGTCTTGATGATAGCATAAGCCTCTTCAAACTTGCCCTCTGCTACCTTTGCGATAAACTCAGGTATTCTAACGCTTACAGGACATCCTGTCATACAAGGCTTGTGCTTGCAGTTAAGACATCTCTGAGCTTCTTCTATAGCCTGCTCAGGGGTGTAACCCAAAGTAACTTCCTTGAAGTTTCTAGCTCTTACCTTTGGCTCCTGCTCTGCGATAGGAGTCTTTGTCAAACTCATATTAGCCATTATCTTACACCTCCAGTAAGTCTGCACAAGTGAGCCTTTTCCTGCTCCTTATAAGTTGAGTTTCTTCTCATAAGCTCGTCGAAATCTACCTTCTGACCGTCAAAGTCAGGGCCGTCAACGCAAGCATACTTGATCTTGCCGTCAACAGTTACACGACATCCGCCGCACATTCCTGTGCCGTCGATCATGATAGGGTTGAGTGAAACGAGAGTCTTGATGTCATAAGGCTTTGTTACCTTGCAAACGAACTTCATCATTGGAACTGGTCCGATAGCGATAACTTCGTCAAACTTAGCACCACCGTCAATAAGTTCCTGAAGCTTGTTTGTAACAAATCCGTGATAGCCGTATGAACCGTCGTCTGTACAGATGTGAAGATGTGAAGAAGCCTTACCCATTTCGTCCTCGAGGATAACGATATCCTTGCTTCTGAAGCCTGCAATAAGATCAACTTCAACGCCCATGTTATGGAGCTTCTTAGCCTGTGGGTAAGCAATAGCACAGCCAACGCCTCCGCCTACTACTGCAACTCTCTTGATACCCTCGTCATACTCTGTGGCAACGCCGAGAGGACCAACAACGTCATGGATATAGTCGCCCTCATTAAGTCTTGCAAGCTCAGTTGTGGAAGCACCTACTACCTGGAAAATAATTGTGATCGTGCCCTTTTCTCTGTCATAGTCAGCGATAGTAAGCGGAACACGCTCGCCCTTCTCATCAACTCTGTAGATGATGAACTGACCAGCCTCAGCCTTAGCGGCAATGTAAGGTGCGTCGATCTCCATAAGAACAACAGCGTCGTTGAGCTGTCTTCTTGTTACGATTTTGTACACTAAAATCCCTCCCTGAATAATTAGCAAAATAATATTGTTTTAGGCAAATAATACAAAAACATTTTCTATTATCGCCTTACAGCATATAACATTATACTATATTTAAAAAGAAATTTCAATAGTTTTTTGTTTACTTCCATAAATTTTATAATAATATATCACAATTTGTTTACATTTAACATACCATAATTTATATATCACATATCATTTTACAGATGTATCAAGTTTATCAAAAGCAATTTCGATACACTCCTGCTCCTGAACACCTCTATCACTGCCACCGAACAGACTTCCATAGCCGTATACCGCCGCTCCTGCGTAGTTATAACTAACTACAGCGTCATTTATCTGCCTGCCGATAATGCCGATATTTTCAGAAAACTCGCTTTCGCTGTCTATCTTATATACTCCCAGCCCTGCCACCAGCGTAACATCAGTTGTGCAGATATCAGCCCACTGCTGTAGGGTATCCTCATAAGGCTTGACAGAATTTTCATAACCGAAATATATCTGCGGACAGATATAGTCTATATACCCCTCCTCGCTGCACCACTTTTTCACATCAGCGTACATATACTCATAGTTATTTTCCATATTTCCCTGAGGTGAAACTCCCACCAGAATATCCTTATCCACCCCCTTGACCGCACTGTATATCTCCTCCACCATAAGAGAGATATTGTTCAGCCGCCATTTTGCTAGATCGTCAAACTCCGTCTGGGCAGAAAAGCACTGTGCGTCAAAATCCTCAGCCGTTGTGGGATAAAAATAATCGTCGAAGTGTATACCGTCAATATCATAATTTTCTGCAAGCTCCGCTGCACCCTCTGCTATAAGCTGTCTTACCTCATCATAAGCAGGGTCGAGCCACAAATGGCTGTCGCCCTCAACCTGTTCTAGGTAGCCGTTGTCCTCATCATACCATTTTTTCAGCAAAAAGCTATCGTCATAATTCTGAAAACATTCCTCATTCTCACACCTGAGAGGGTTTATCCATGCGTGAAAAGAAAGCCCCTTATCATGTGCAGTCTGTATCATTATATCAAGCGGGTCGAAGTCACTCTGCTCACCTGCCACGCCTGTTATATATCTTGATGCAGGATAAAGTTCCGAATCATATATAGCGTCCCCGAAAGGTCTGACGTGAACATACAGCGTATTACAACCTATGCTCAAAGCATTTTCACACGCCTGAGAAAAGTTCTCACGAAACTCCTCGGCACTTTTCCCGGTGAGCATATCAGCAAGGTCAATATAGGATATCCATATAGCTTTCTGCACAGTATAATTAAGCTTGTGTGACGTTTCCACATCAGTGTAGTTTTTCTCTCCGCACACAGGTATCACCGATGCTTTTTCCATAGTCACAAGCCTGTCCCTCTGGGAATTTACCTCACCTCCGCAGGAGCAAAGGGTCAAAAAACAAATAAGTAAAGTAAGAATTTTTTTCAAGAATATCAGTCCTCCGAATCAGTATCATTGAATTATACTATTCTTATTGGACAAATATTCTGCTTTTATACAGCCCCGACAACCTCAGGTCGCCCATACAAAAAAGAACGGACAGTATACCCGTCCGTTCTTGTGTCAGCATATTCCAGACTATGGAAGAAGTCTGTTGATATCTCTTGGGAACAGTGATGTTTCCCTGATGTTGTTCTTGTTAAGAAGCTTCATGAGAAGTCTTTCAAGACCGATACCAAGTCCGCCGTGAGGTGGCAGACCATACTTGTGAGCCTCAAGATAGTTCTTGAAATCATCAGGGTCAAGTCCCTGAGCCTTCATCTTCTCCACCTGCTCGTTGTAATCGTGTATTCTCTGACCGCCCGAAGTAATTTCAAGTCCTCTGAACAACAGATCGAACTTGTATGCTTCTCTTGGGTCTTCTCTGGAGTTCATTGCATAGAACGGAGGCTTCGATGATGGGAAGTGTGTGACAAAGATAAAGTCTGAATCGTACTTTTCCTTGGCATACTTGCCGAGGTTTACCTCGTCCTCCGGGTCAAGATCGAACTTCTTGCCGCTTCCCTCGCCGCCTCTCAGTAGCTCGATAGCGTCAGCAAACTTGATAGACGGAACTTCCTTTATCTCAGGAACGTCAGCCTCAAGTATTCTCAGCTCGTTCTGATAGTTTTCCTTGATATACTCGAAAATGGATCTGAGCATTGCGATCTCCATTTTCATAACGTCATACATACTGTCGATATAGCCCATTTCAAAATCAAGACCGATATACTCGTTGATATGACGTGAAGTAGCGTGCTTTTCAGCTCTGTATACAGGAGCTATCTCATAAACTCTGTCAAAGAATGCCACAGCCATTTGCTTATAGAACTGCGGTGACTGGTTAAGGAACGCAGACTTACCGAAATAGTCAAGGCGGAAGATGTTAGCGCCGCCCTCTGCACCCTGAGCAACAATCTTTGGTGAGTGTATCTCAGTGAAGTTGTTTGCCTGCATGAACTTGTGCATACCCTGAACAAGACCCTCCTGAAGCTTGAATATAGCTCTCTCATAAGGGTTTCTCAGTGAAGCCGCACGGTTGTCAAGATTTACTTCTATTGTGCAGTTAAGTCTGCCCTGTGATATTTTTAAAGGAAGTTCGGCGGCGTTCGTTGAGATAAGCTTGATAGAATTAAGCTCTATTTCAAGGCCGTTGAAATCCTTAGGGTTTTCCTTAACGATACCCTTTACGTTTACAAAGAAGCCCTCTCTCAGACCCTCGATAGAATCCTTGCAGTTGTCGGCAGAGTAAACTGTCTGTATAACATCTCTTGAGGTTCTTACAACGATAAATGCAATGCTTCCCATGTTCTTTATTCTATGAACACAGCCTGAGAACTCAACTTCCTTGCCCATGTTAGCCTTAGCGTCAGCAAGCATAAACTCTTTCTTGACGTCAGCCGTATCTATCATAAGCATTTTGCCGTCATTTTCAGGTACATACTTATCAGCGTTCTCATACTTTGTGAGCTTTGAAGTGTCGATGACGTTGTCCTTTACGTCCTCTTTCTTCTCTGCGTCAGAAGAAGCGCTTGCAGCGGCAGCTTTCAGCTTGCTTTCAAGAATTTCCTTGATTATCTTAGGTGTTGCAACGCCCTTGAGAGCCTTTGTACACTGACCCATGATAAAGCCGAATACCTTTGTTTCACCGTTCTTATACTGCTCTACCTGTGCGGCATTTGCGGCAAGTATCTCGTCAACGCCTGCCTCAACCTTTGCAGTATCCACAGTGATTATCATACCCTTGCTCTTTGCAATGTCCATAGGCTTGCCGCCCTCTTCTACCATTGCTCTGAACACGGTCTTAGCGTCATTCTTAGATACCTTTTCAGTGTCAGCCATTTCAACCAGCTCAGCGAACTCCTCAGGTGTGAAGCTGATATTGTTTATATCTATCTCGCCCAGATTTACTCTTCTCATAAACTCGCCGAGAATGAACACAGCCACGCTCTTAGGATTGTTATATCTCTTAAGTGCATTCTCAAAGAAATCTGAGATTATCTTTGTTTGGATAAGCGTTTTTGCGTCTATCTCAGAAATACCATATTCCTCAGTGTATCTCTTGAATCTGCTGCTTGGCATTTCAGGCAGTTTAGCCCTTATCTCATCAAGCTGAGCGTCTGTAAGGTTTAACTGAAGAATATCAGGCTCTGGGAAATAACGATAATCGTTAGCGTTTTCCTTTGTACGCATTGAAGTTGTCTTATCTCTGTTTGCGTTGTAACGTCTTGTTTCCTGAACGACCTTTTTGCCAGCTTCAAGAAGAAGCGCCTGTCTTTTTTCCTCATACTTGATAGCTCTGCCAACAGACTTGATAGAGTTGATGTTCTTTATCTCCGCACGAGTACCGAACTCAGTTGCGTCAGGTCTCATAAGAGAGATATTAACGTCACATCTCAGTGAGCCCTGCTCCATTTTACAGTCGCAAACGCCTGCATACTGCAAAAGCAGAGATATCTGCTCAACGAAAGCCATTGCTTCTTCTGCTGACGCTATATCAGGCTCAGTAACTATCTCGATAAGCGGGATACCGCATCTGTTATAGTCAGCCATTGAGATTCCGTTGAAAGCGTCATGAACGAGCTTACCGGCGTCTTCCTCAAGGTGGATATGGTTTATTCTGATGTTCTTCTTCTGACCGTTCACCTCGATAGGCACATATCCAGGACCTACGATAGGTCTGTAAAGCTGTGATATCTGATATGCCTTTGGCAGGTCAGGATAGAAGTAGTTCTTTCTGTCGAATACTGAAAACTTGTTGATTCCGCAGTTGAGCGCATATCCTGCCTTTACAGCATACTCTACAGCCTGCTGATTGATGATAGGCAGAGTACCAGGCATACCTGTACATACAGGGCAGCATCTTGTATTTGGCGCACCTCCGAACTCAGCGGAGCAGTTACAAAAGATCTTAGTTTTGGTAAGCAGCTCGGCGTGGATCTCAAGGCCGATGACCGTTCTCCATTTTTCCATTTGTCTTACCTCCCTTAAAGCTTTGGCGCAACAGGCTTGAAGCCCTTTTCGTATGCGTCGGCAGTCTTGATGATAGTTGCCTCGTCGAACTTTCTGCCTATAACAGACATACCGATAGGCATACCCTTGCTGTCATAGCCGCAAGGAGTTGATATTGCAGGCAGACCTGCGATATTTACTGTAACTGTGCATATATCAGCCTGATACATCTGAACAGGGTCGGAAGTCATCTCAGGGCTGTATGCAACAGCAGGAGTTGTCGGCGTAAGAATAACGTCGCACTTCTCGAATATATCATTGTATTCTTTTCTGATAAGCTGTCTGAGAGCCATTGCTTTTCTATAGTAAGCGTCATAATATCCGCTTGACAGGCAGTAGTTTCCAAGAAGTATTCTTCTCTTTACTTCCTCGCCGAATCCCTCTGAACGTGACTTGATTATCAGCTCTTCATAGCTGTCGGCTGTAGCAGTTCTGTGACCGTACTTGATACCGTCATATCTTGACAGGTTAGACGCAGCCTCAGCGCAGGCAAGAAGATAATAACAAGGAACAGCATACTTAAGCGACGGCATAGAACACTCGATAAGCTCAGCACCCATTGCCTTATATTCCTCAGCAGCCTTTAAAACGGCAGCCTTTACCTCATCATTTATGCCCTCTGCATAGAACTCCTTAGGGAGTGCTATCTTCATGCCCTTCATTGACTCGCCTATCTTTGCGGTGAAGTCAGGCACTTCAAGCTTTGAGCTTGTGCCGTCATGGAAGTCATAACCGCATATCTCGTTAAGGAGTATAGCACAGTCATGAGCGTCAAGACCGATAGAGCCTATCTGGTCAAGAGATGAAGCGAAAGCCACAAGACCAAATCTTGAAACTCTGCTGTATGTTGGCTTGATACCTGTTACGCCGCAGAAAGCAGCAGGCTGTCTGATAGATCCGCCTGTATCAGTACCAAGAGCAACAGGTGCAAGTCCCGCAGCGACAGCCGCAGCAGATCCGCCTGATGAGCCGCCAGGTACACGGTCAAGATCATAAGGATTCTTTGTCTTTGCAAAAGCAGAGGTCTGTGTAGAGCCTCCCATTGCGAACTCGTCCATGGAAGTCTTGCCGAGCATTACGATATTCTCAGCGTCGAGCTTTTCCATAACGGTCGCATTATAAGGCGGAACAAAGTTTTCAAGCATTTTTGACGCACAGGTGGTCTTTACGCCCTCTGTACAAATATTGTCCTTTACTGCCACAGGTATTCCTGTGAGAGCCTTTGCTTCGCCCTTATCGATAACGCCCTGAGCCTTTTCAGCCTGCTCCAGAGCCTTTTCCTCAGTAACAGTGATAAAGCTCTTTACCTTATCGTCATATTTCTTTATTCTCTCAAAATATGTCTGTGCAAGCTCTTTAGCGGAAATTTCCTTACTGTCAAGAGCCTTACGCATATCACGGATTTTCATTGAAGAAACGTCCAAATTTCACACTACCTTCCTGTTAAATTTACTCTACGACCTTAGGCACTACAAAGCAGTTGTTTGTATTCACTGCATTTGAAAGGACCTTTGAAGTAGGCATAGATTCGATGACCTCGTCTTTTCTCAGATCGTTGAGGTAAACATCATGATTGTCCTTGAGATCGTCATAGGTAATGTCGATTTCCTTTACGGTATCCATAAGATCAATAATATCAGTCATCTGCTCGGCTGTGGCTGCAAGCTCTTTATCGGAATATTCCAGCTTGCTAAGCTCTGCCAGATACTTGACCATGTTCAAATCCATATATAATCCCTGACCTTTCTTAATATTAAGGCAACGCCTTAGGTGCAAAAATACACCAATTCAATTTAATATTATACTACATCTCATACTATTTTGCAAGCAAAAATCACATAAATTCCGATTTTTTTAATATTTGCTCACCAAACGCCCTGAAAACAGCAAGACCCACAGAGAAATTCCCTGTGGATCTAAGCGTCATTACTTATTATTCTTTGTATATTTATCGAAAATATCAGTGAAATCAAATGTTGCGAAATAGTCAGCAGGAGTTTCGGCACGTCTTATCATATCGAATGAGCCGTCCTCGTGGAGAAGTATCTCTGCTGAACGGAGCTTTCCGTTGTAGTTATAACCCATTGAGAAACCGTGTGCGCCTGTATCGTGGATAACGATTATATCGCCAGTGTCTATCTCAGGCAACATTCTGTCGATCGCAAACTTATCGTTGTTCTCGCAAAGACCGCCAGTCACGTCATACTTGTGGTCGCACGGAGCGTTCTCCTTGCCAAGAACTGTAATGTGATGATATGAACCGTACATAGCAGGACGCATAAGGTTGCAGGCACAAGCATCAAGTCCAACATACTCCTTATAAGTATGCTTGTGATGTGTGCAGGTAGCAACGAGATGACCGAACGGAGCAAGCATATATCTGCCAAGCTCTGTGAAGATAGCAACGTCACCAAGACCAGCAGGAACCATTATATCCTCAAATGCCTTGCGAACGCCCTCGCCGATAGCGAAGATATCGTTCTGTGGCTTGTCAGGCTCATATGCTATACCAACACCGCCTGAAAGGTTTACGAACTTGATGTCTGCACCTGTCTTTTCATGAAGCTCAACAGCAAGCTCAAAAAGTATTCTTGCAAGCTTTGGATAATAAGCGTTTGAAACAGTGTTTGAAGCAAGGAAAGCGTGAAGTCCGAAATGCTTTGCGCCTTTCTGCTGAAGTACCTTGAAGCCCTCAAAAAGCTGCTCTCTTGTGAAGCCGTACTTAGCCTCACCAGGGTTGTCCATTATCTGAGTTTCTATCTCGAAATGTCCGCCCGGATTGAAACGGCAGCAGATAGTTTCAGGAATACCGCAAAGGTCGTCAAGATAATCTATGTGAGTGAAATCGTCAAGGTTGATATAAGCGCCAAGCTCTCTTGCCTTGAGAAAATCCGCCTTTGGAGTAACGTTTGAAGAAAACATGATGTCGCTTCCGCTGAATCCGCAGCAGTCGCTCATCATAAGCTCAGTAAGAGAAGAACAGTCAACGCCGCAGCCCTCTTCCTTGAGTATTTTCAAAATGAATGGGTTAGGAGTAGCCTTTACAGCGAAATACTCTTTGAAGCCTTTGTTCCAGCTAAATGCCTTGTAAAGATCTCTGGCTCTCTGTCTGATACCCTTTTCGTCGTAGATATGAAAAGGTGTAGGATACTGCTTGATTATCTCCTCAGCCTTTTCCTTGGTTATAAATGGTGTTTTCATTATATATCAATCCTTCTGCAAATAATATATTTTATAAAAATACATATTTATCATACCATTTTAATACGGATTAGTCAAGTGAAATATCTGATTTTAAGAAATAAAATACGCTTTATTGTCATTTTTCAATACAGCCACACCACTGTCACACCCATTTTAGTAAAAAAAGCACAAAGCACACAGCCGTAAAAGCCGTGTGCTTTGCATATAAAAGCCTGCTTTATGAAGCCTGATCAAACTGGCTGTTATAAAGCTCGGCATAAAATCCACCCTTTGCCATAAGAGTTTCATGGTTTCCGCTTTCGATAACGTCGCCGTCACGCATAACAAGTATCAGGTCTGCGTTTTTGATAGTCGAAAGTCTGTGTGCGATAACAAAACTCGTTCTGCCCTTTGTAAGCTTATCCATTGCCCTTTGGATAAGAAGCTCCGTTCTCGTATCGACAGAAGATGTCGCCTCATCAAGTATGAGCATAGGCGCATTCTGGAGCATTGCCCTTGCGATAGTGAGAAGCTGTTTCTGCCCTGCGGATATTGCCACGCTTTCAGAAAGCACTGTATCAAAGCCCTCAGGGAGCGTATGAACGAACTTATCCAGACCGCAGGCTTTGCACACTCTTTCAAGGGACTCGTCGCTTATGCCTTCCATGTTGTAAACAAGGTTTTCTCTCACAGTGCCCTCAAAAAGCCATGTGTCCTGCAAAACCATGCTGAACATATTGTGGACAGTTTCACGGCTCAGCTGTGATATAGGCGTGCCGTCTATGGAGATACTTCCGCTGTTTATCTCAAAAAATCTCATAAGCAGATTTACCATTGTGGTCTTACCTGCACCGGTCGGTCCGACGATAGCCACCTTCTGTCCTGCCTTTACCTCTGCGGAAAAGTTCTTTATTATCACCTTGTCAGGAGTATCAGGATAGCTGAAACGAACATTTTCAAAGCTTACATTGCCCTTTACCTCAGGGACTTCACTGCTCTTTCCGCTCTCGTCTGAAAGTTCTTCGCTTTCGATAAAGTCAAATATTCTCTGAGCCGAGGCGGAAGCTGTCTGCATATTTGTCATGCCCTGAGCTATCTGACCAAGAGGTGATGTGAAAAGTCTTACATAAAGAATGAACGATATTATTACGCCGAATGTGATAGTGCCGTTAAGAGCGAGCACTGAGCCGAAAACGCATACTGCAACGTATGCAAGATTTCCGATAACGTTCATAAGCGGCTGCATGATGCCTGACAGAAACTGTGACTTCCAATTTGCGTTGTATACAGCTTCGTTAAGTCCGCCAAAATGTTTCTTTACATTATCTGCTCCACGGGATATCCTTACTACCTCGTGACCTGAATACATCTCCTCAACATAGCCGTTAAGCTTACCAAGGCTTTCCTGTCTGTCAAGGAAGTATCTCTGGGACTTTGACATTATGAAAACTATCAGGAAAAGCCCAAAGAATGTGATGAACAGTGAGATGAGCGCAAGTCGCCATTCTGTAACGAACATCATTATAAGGCAGCCCACAAACTGTGCCGCCGCACTGATTATGGTCGGAAGACTGTTTGTAAGACCCTGTTGTAAAGTTGATACATCATTTGTGATACGGCTGAGGATATCACCCTGTGAATGTGAATTGAAATACTTCTGCGGAACGCAGTTTATCTTTCTTGAAAGGTCGCTTCTCATTCTGTATGACATTTTCAGGGTGACTGTCGCCATTATATACTGCTGAATGAATGTGAACAGCGAGCTTGAAATATATATCGCTCCAAGGAAAATTCCTACCCTTGCCACCGCTTTAAGGTCAATGCCTGTCATAAGTCCGTCTGCTATAAGGTCGGTTATCTCGCCCACCTTGTCAGGCCCTATGATAGTCAGCACCGCACCAAGCGCCGCAAGAACCAATGCCACGGCAACGATACCTACACTGCCTTTCATATACTCTATTATTTTTTTCATAGCGGACGCCATTTCGCCCTTACTAGCCTTTTCGTATTTTCTCATTGTGCAGTCCCCCTTTCTATGCAAGTTCTGCCGCACTTAGCTGTGAAAGTGCTATCTCTTTGTATACGTCGCAGCTTTTCATAAGCTCCTCATGAGTACCCATGCCCACGGCTTCGCCACGGTCAAGGACTATTATCTTGTCTGCATGACGGATAGTGCTTATTCTCTGCGCAACGATTATCTTTGTTGTGTCTTTAAGTTTCTCGTTAAGACCCTCTCTGAGCTTTGCGTCTGTCTTGTAGTCAAGGGCTGAGAAAGAATCATCAAATACAAGTATCTCAGGCTTTCTTGAAAGCGCTCTTGCAATAGACAAACGCTGCTTCTGTCCGCCTGAAACGTTTCTGCCCATTTGAGATATCATATGCTCTGTGCCGTCAGGAAGCTTATTCACAAACTCCTCCGCCTGAGAAAGTGCTATGGCGTTGCTAAGCTCTTCGTCTGTTTCAGGTGCACCGCTTTCGCCGAAAAATACGTTTTCTCTGATACTGCCTGCAAAAAGCACAGCCTTCTGTGTGACATATCCAAGCTTGTCATAAAGGGTGTCAAACTTGTAGTTTTTTACGTTTACGCCGTCCACGAGGACTTCGCCCTCTGTTGCGTCATAAAATCTTGGTATAAGGCTTATAAGCGTTGTCTTGCCGCTTCCTGTTGCACCGATTATGGCAAGGGTCTGACCCTTTTCTATCTTGAAACTTATATTACTCAGCTCGTCCTCAGAGGCATGAGGATATCTGAAAGAAACGTTTTTAAATTCAACAGTACCATGCTCTCTTCCCACGCTGACGCTTCCCTCTTTTATGTTCACGTCACGCTCAAGCACTTCGTTGATACGCTCTGCTGATACCTGAGCCGCAGGGAGCATCATGAATATCATAACGAGCATCATAAATGACATTACAACATATGTGGCATATGTGCTGAAAACAACGACGTTGCTGAAAAGCGTTATCCTGTCCTGAACGGCCGTCAGGGCTATCTGCTGGATAAGCACTGCACCAAGCCAGTAGATAGCAAGGGTCAGACCATTCATTCCGATATTCATAACTGGCATCATAAGTGCGAACATTCTCTGGTTTTTAAGCTGTGTGTTCATCATATCCTTGCTTGGAACATCGAACTTGTCGCTCTGATATTTCTCAGCATTGAAAGCATGGACAACGTTTATGCCTGTGAGATTTTCTCTTGCCACACGGTTTATTTTATCAGTTAGCTTCTGAACGATACGGAATCTCGGTATGCATGTCGCCATAACTGCAAGAACGAATACGCATATCACCACAACGAACGCCGCAGTCACCGCCGAAAGCTCCCAGCTCTTGCCCAGTATCTTTATAACAGCCCAAACCGCCATGATAGGCGATTTTATTATCATCTGAAGTCCCATTGACACTATCATCTGTATCTGTGTGATGTCGTTTGTTGTCCTTGTTATAAGGCTCGGTATGGAAAAGTCCTGCATCTCCTCGCTGCCCATATACATAACATGGTTGAACAGCTTTTCTCTTATTGTGTAGCTGAATCCTGAGGCAGTCTTTGCGGAAAGATAGCCGCAGACGATAGCAAGAGCGGCACTTGCAAGGGTACAGCCAAGCATTTTAAGTCCGACGTTCAGGATATCGGAAGTTTCACTGCCTGCCGTGTTGAGCATCATGGTCAGGTCAGTCATATAGTCAGGCAGCGTCAGGTCAAAATACACCTGTCCCAGCACCAGAAGTGCACAGAGAACAGCCATAAGCACCTCACGCTTGCCCATCTTTTTAAGCAGTTTTATCATAGTTGCTACCTCCTTCTACAAACATTCTTTAAGAATGCTGTCTATATTGTCGCTAACGATATGCAGGCATTTTCTGAAATGTGCCATGTCATCGTCCGAAAAGCCAGCGATAAGCTTTTGTGCAAACTTTTTCTGTAGCTCTCTGCCCTCTTTTATAACAGGCTGAGCCTTTTCTGTGCAGACCAGACGGCATTTTCTTCTGTCGCCCTTTACCGCCTGCCTTTCAACAAAGCCTGCTTCCACAAGCTTTTCTACATGAAAAGACACAAGCGCCGCCTTGATATTCCTATATCTACACACATCACCCGCTGTGTTGAACTCAGGATTGTTCGCAAGGAACATGAGCACGTCAAGCGCCGTCTTTGGCATATCGAGCTTTTTACAAAGGGGCTGCATGACTTTTTCATATGCTTCTGCAAGCTTTTTTGAATGATCAAACATATGCGTTGCTGTTGTCATATTATCGTTCATTGTCAAACCTCCAATATTAGATATTTCAAATTTGAACAATCTAATATTAACACTTTTCCAAAAGCTATTCAATGAACATTTTGTAAATTCAGCTTCTTACAATGTCGTTTTTGTAACAATGCAACAAAAATCAAATATATGGACTATAATATTTGTACAGCAATAAAACCGCCCTCTCCGCTATTGCAATAAAGGGAGAAATGTGTTATAATAACGATGTATGGGCAGAGTATTCGCTCTGCTTCACCTTTTAAGAAAGGAAAGTGGTGCAAAATGGATATTGTAAAAGGCGATATTCTTGTAATGAAGAAAAGTCACCCCTGCGGCAGTAACAGAATGATAGTTCTGCGCTCAGGCATGGATTTCAAGCTGCGCTGCGAGGGCTGCGGACGAGAGTTCATGATAGTACGCAGCAAAGCCGAAAAGAACGTAAAAACTATTATCAGAGAGGCTGAGTCATAGCTATTCTCGCAATTTATGATATATAACAAATGTATGATATGAAATAAAAATGACAGGAGAATATAACTATGTTTGAAAAACTCAAAGCACTCGAAGATAAATTCAATGAAATAAACGAAAAGCTCATGCAGCCTGAAACTGTAAACAACACTTCACTGTATACGAGCCTTATGAAAGAATACAAGACACTTACGCCGATAGTTGAAAAGTTCGGCGAATACAAAAAGGCAAAGGCTGCCAATGACGAAGCCATCGAGCTTCTTGACGCAGGCGGAATGGATAAGGACTTCAAGGAAATGGTGCAGATGCAGCTTGAGGAGTCCAAGGAAGATATGGCTAAGCTTGAAGAAGAGCTTAAGCTTCTCCTGCTGCCGAAAGACCCTAACGATGAGCGTAACGTTATCATAGAGATAAGAGGCGGAGCAGGCGGTGAGGAAGCTGCACTGTTTGCAGGCTCTCTTTATAGAATGTATTCAATGTATGCCGCTTCAAAGGGCTGGACCATAGAAGTCATGAACGCCAACGAAACAGAGCTTGGTGGCTATAAGGAAATAACTTTCAGCGTTTCAGGCGAGGGAGCATATTCAAGACTGAAATACGAAAGCGGAGTACACAGAGTTCAGCGTGTACCTGAAACTGAGTCACAGGGCAGAGTTCACACGTCTACTGTTACAGTTGCAGTGCTTCCAGAGGCTGATGAGGTGGAGCTTGACCTTAACGAAGAAAAAGATCTGAAAATAGACGTGTTCCGTTCATCAGGAGCAGGTGGACAGCACATCAACAAGACATCTTCCGCTATCAGAATAACTCACCTGCCTACAGGCATGGTAGTTGAGTGTCAGGACGAGCGTTCACAGTTCAAGAATAAGGAAAAGGCTCTGAAAGTTCTCCGTTCAAGACTTCTTGATCAGAAAGTTCAGGCACAGAACAAGGAGATCGCAGACAACAGACGTTCACAGGTGGGAACAGGTGACCGTTCCGAAAGAATAAGAACTTACAACTATCCTGAGGGAAGAATTTCCGACCACAGAATTGGTCTTACTATCTACAGACTTGAACAGGTGCTTAACGGCGCACTTGATGAAATAATCGACGCACTTGCAACAGCCGATCAGGCTGCCAAGCTTGCAAGTCAGGAAGAAGAATAAAAAATGTTTGACACAAAAATACTTGGCACTGACGAGGACAGCATAGCATATGCCGCAAAGCTGCTCTCACAGGGTGAAGTCGTTGGTATGCCGACGGAAACTGTATATGGTCTTGCGGCGAACGCTTTTGATGAAGCGGCTGTAAGAAAAATATTCGCCGCCAAGGGCAGACCTGCCGACAATCCTCTAATAGTGCATATATCTGACATTTCTCAGCTTGAGGGACTTGTGGATAAGATACCGCCCCTTGCTGTAAAATGCGCAGAAAAATTTTGGGCAGGACCTCTCACCATGATAATGCCAAAATCTGAAAAGATACCAATGGTAACGAGCGGAGGACTTGACACGGTGGGCATAAGAATGCCGTCACATAAGGTGGCAAGAGCGCTTATCTCAGCCTGCGGCTTCCCTATCGCCGCACCGTCGGCAAACCTTTCAGGAAGCCCGTCGCCTACAACAGCACAGCACGTCCTTAACGATATGCACGGCAGGATACCTGCCATAATAGACGGCGGAGCTTGCGGAGTTGGCGTTGAATCAACTGTCATAAGCTTTGAGGGCGAGGACGGAATAAGACTTCTCAGACCGGGATTTATCTCAGCCGAGGATCTCATGGAGATCACCCCGAACGTTCTTATCGACAAGGGCGTTTTGGAAAAGCTGGGTGAGAACGTAAAAGTTCGCTCCCCTGGTATGAAATACAAGCACTATGCCCCAAAGGCTGATGTGACCATCATTGACAGCAGTCTTGAAGCTTTCAGAGAATATGTGAAAACTCATGCTGACAATGACACCACTCTTATGGTGTTCACTGACAACGATTGTGATGGGCTTGACATCCCGCATATCTGCTATGGCGCAAATGACGAGGAACAGGCAAAAGAGCTTTTTGACGTGCTCAGAGAACTTGACGATATAGGTGCAAAGAAAGTCTATGCACGCTGTCCTAACAAAGACGGCGTGGGGCTTGCAGTGTATAACCGACTTTTAAGAGCCGCAGGCTTTCAGGTGGTGAAACTGTGAAAAAAACAGTAGTAGGGCTTACAGGTCAAAGCGGTGCAGGCAAGACAACTATATCGGACGCTTTCAGAGAAAATGGCTTTGAGATAATAAACTGCGATATAGTTGCAAGAGAAGTCACACAGGCAGGGAACGAATGCTGTAAAGAGCTTGCAAAGCTTTTCCCAAGCTGCTTTGACGAAAACTATTCTCTTGACAGACAGAAGCTCGGGGAGATAGTTTTTTCAGATAAGAATAAGCTTCAAATGCTCAATGATACCATATACCCTTTTATAAACAAGCTTATTGACGAAAAGATAAACGCTACAGAGAGCAGGTTCATACTTCTTGACGCACCGACCCTTTTTGAAGCAGGTGCGGATAAGCTTTGCAGTGTTATCGTAAGCGTTGTGGCAGACTTTGGCATAAGGCTTGAAAGGATAACCAAAAGGGACGGCATTTCGGCGGAGCTTGCAAAAAAGCGTTTTTCTTCTCAGCATACTATGGAATTTTTCAAGGCTCACAGCGATTTCGTCATTGAGAACAACGGCTCTGTGAATGACACATTCCAAAAGACCTGTGAGGTCATAGAAACAATAAAGGAAAGATATAATGGCGGCTAATGGAAAAAACAGCAGGCGTAAAAAGAAAAGGCACATAAAAAAAGGTCCCGTACTCATAGCAGTCATACTTCTGCTGTGCGGTATAGGCTGGCTCACATATCTTTATCACGAGCAGATAATCAACAAGGCAAAGGATATTCCGAACTCTTTTTCATATCCTACAGATTATGAGGAGTATGTAATAAGATACAGCACCAAGTACAAGTGCGACCCTGTGCTTGTGTTCTCTGTAATAAAAGTGGAAAGCGGCTTTAATAAGGACGCTGTTTCATCAGTGGGTGCCAGAGGTCTTATGCAGCTTATGGAGGACGCATACGATTGGATAAAATATCGCCTTGACGATCAGCGTGACAACACCTATGACGATATGTTCGACCCTGAACTTAATATCCAATACGGCACATACTATCTCAGCTATCTTATGGAAAAGTATGACGGTTCAGTAGAGCTGACAGCGGCGGCATATCACTGCGGAATGAATCTTGTTGACAGTTGGATAGAAAACGGCACTGTTGACCCTGACAATTTCAAAGTCAGCGACATACCTGACGAAAATGACCAGACTTCAAACTATGTGCGCAAGATACGCAAAGCCTATGACAATTATAAGGATATACTCAACAGTCATGGGGATATTACAGAAAACAGTTAAGCAAAACCATGCGCAGGGGCGAACAGTGTCCGCCCATTGTAACGCAGTTTAAATAAGAATACATTAAAAGGAGGACTTTACAATGGATAACAAGAAGAAAGAAAAGTCCGAGGGCGAAAAGCTTGCAGAAAAGCTTCTTTCGGATAAGAAAAACGGTGGACTTCGCCTTAGCGAAGAAAAAATCAAAAAGGCAGACAAGTTCTGCGAGGGCTATAAAAGCTTTCTGAACACTGCAAAGACAGAGCGTGAGGCTGTTATCGAGGCAGTGGCTCAGGCTGAAAAAGCAGGCTTCAAGCCTTATGAAAAGGGCAAGAAGTATGACGCCGGCGACAAGTTCTATTTTGTAAACAGAGGAAAGGCTATCATACTTACAGTTATGGGCAAGGACGGTCTTGAAAAAGGCATCAGACTTGCTGCCGCTCATATCGACTCACCACGTCTTGACCTTAAGCAGAACCCACTTTACGAGGACAAGGAGCTTTGCCTGTTCAAGACACACTATTACGGCGGCATAAAAAAATATCAGTGGACAACTGTTCCAATGTCACTTCATGGCGTTGTTATAAAGGCTGACGGTGAAAGCGTTACAGTAAATATCGGCGAGGACAAGGACGACCCTGTTTTCTGCGTTACCGATATACTGCCGCACCTTGCAGACGCTCAGATGAAAAGACCTGCTCCACAGCTTATCAAGGGCGAGGAGCTCAACCTGCTCATAGGTTCAAGACCTTTCAAAGATGACGCTGTTTCAAACAAGGTAAAGCTCAACATCATGGCTATCCTTAACGAGAAATACGGCATCGTAGAGGACGATTTCGTTTCCGCAGAGCTTGAAGCTGTTCCTGCATTCAAGGCACAGGACGTTGGCTTTGACAGAAGCATGGTAGGCTCTTATGGTCAGGACGACAGAGTTTGTGCATACACAGCATTGCAGGCTATCCTCAAATGCAAAGACCCTAAAAAGACCTGCATGACCATACTCACAGACAAGGAAGAAACAGGAAGTGACGGCAACACAGGACTTAACAGTTCATATCTGCCATACTTCATTGCTGACCTTGCAAAGGTATACGGACTTGAGGGCAGAAACGTTATCTCTGCTTCCGAGTGCCTTTCAGCAGACGTAAATGCGGCATATGACCCAACATTCTCAGAGCCGTTCGAGATAAGAAACTCATCACAGATAAACTACGGCGTTGTTGCCACAAAGTTCACAGGCGCAAGAGGCAAGTCAGGCACTTCCGATGCTTCTGCTGAGTTTGTGGGCAGAGTAAGAAAGCTCTTTGACGAACACAACATCGTTTGGCAGACAGGCGAACTTGGCAAGGTCGACGGCGGCGGAGGAGGAACTGTCGCACAGTATATCGCAAACCTTGACATGAACGTTATCGACGTTGGCGTACCAGTGCTTTCAATGCACGCACCATTTGAGATAACCTCGAAGATAGACACTTATATGGCATATAAGGCTTTCTCAGTTTTCTTTGCTGACTAATTTGATATCAAATAAGCATATCCGCTTTCCCATTTGGGGAGGGCGGATCTTTTTTTGTCCCCATTGCGACAATTTTTCCATTCAAGCAGTGCTATCATAATATCAAAGGGAGGAACGCCATGAAAATTTACATAGATATACTCCTTGTGACAAACGCCATTATGACGCTTATCATGCTGGAAGCGGCAGGCAGGATATGTCACAAGGTCATAAGTCCGCTGCGGCTGTTGACAGCTTGCTCGGTGGGAGGACTTTCGTCGCTTGTTATGGCTATAGACAGCAGAGGATATTTCACTGCAGTTCTTATTGTGGTGATAAAGCTTGTCAGTGCAGTATTCACAGTGCTTATAGCCTTTGGGTGTAAAGACCCTTGGCAACTACTTCGATACTTTATCATATACTGTGCAGTGGACGCAGTTTTCACGGGTATAGTGGTGACCCTTTGGCAGATATCAGGAAGCAAGGTGATTTTTTTCAGAAACCTCACTGTGTATTTTGACATCTCTCTATTTAAGCTTGCCCTTGCCTGCGGTATAACATATGGTCTGCTCTGTCTTTATGAGAACATCACACGCAGGTGTTTCAACAGGGCCGCAAAATACGAAGCCATATACGAAAATGGTGGCTTTATAGTGAAAGTCCCTGCCATTTGCGACAGTGGGAACAGGCTTTGCGACAGCTTCACAGGAACGCCAGTGGTGGTTTTCTGCTGTGACAGGCTTTTCTATCACTACGACCTTGACCGTGACGAGCCTGACCCTTTAAGCGGTTTCAGGCTTATCCCCTGCTCTACTGTCAGCGGTGAGGGAATTATCCACATAACCGCCGCAGGGAGCGTAAAGATAATCGACGATAAAGACCGTGTACACAACGTCAGGTGCTATGTGGGCATAAAGCCCTCGCTGAACGGAAAGTCACGGGCTATATTCAACCCCGCATTGCTGGGATAATACAGGAGGAATACAAATGACCACACTTAAAACACTCGCTCTAGGGCTGAACAGATTTTTGAGCCGTTTGTTTTCAGACGACCCCGAAACTATAGATTACCTAAACGGTGCAGATTCGTTACCGCCGCCCCTAAACAAAGAGGAAGAGAAAAAAGCCTTTGAGCTTCTTGAAACAGACCCGAAAAAAGCCCGAGAACTGCTTATCGTGCATAATCTCAGGCTTGTGGTATATATAGCAAAGAAGTTTGAGTCAACAGGCACAGGCATAGAGGATCTTATCTCAATAGGCTCTATAGGGCTTATCAAGGCGGTGAACACCTTCTGTCCTGATAAAAACATCAAGCTCGCGACCTATGCTTCACGGTGCATAGAAAACGAGATACTTATGTTTCTGAGAAAATCAAATCAGTATAAAAATGAAATATCCATAGACGAACCGCTGAATGTTGACTGGGACGGCAACGAACTGCTTTTATCCGATATTCTAGGCACCGATGACGACACCGTGAACAAGGGCATAGAAAGCGAAGTTGAGAAACAGCTTCTTCTGGAGGAGATCGAAAAGCTCTGCCCTCGTGAAAAGCAGATAATGAAAATGCGATTCGGGCTCTCAGGCAAAAAAGAAATGACCCAGAAGCAGGTCGCTGATGAAGTCGGTATATCCCAATCCTACATATCAAGACTTGAAAAGCGGATAATAAAATCCATACGGCGAAATTTAGAAAAAATATGCTGATTAAAAGACTGGCGAACACGCAAAATGTTCACCAGTTTTTATGTTATATGGGATAATTTTGTTTTCACAGCAGTATAATTCTTCTCAGAAATAGGGATCACCTTGCCATATGTAAGTTCTATTCTGTAACGGCTTATGCGGCTTACATATTCAGGATTTACAAGATAATTTTCATGACAGCGCACAAACATATCCCTATATCGTCTTTCAAACACCTTAAGGCTCTGCACTGATTCAAAAGAGCCGTCAATGGTATATATGACGCAGTGACTGCCACTGCTTTCCACATAAGCTATCCATGACCTATCCAGAAAAACAAGCGCCCTGTCTACGCCATTTACTATCACTCTCTTTGTACGCCTTTCACCTGAACAGACATTTTTCTTGTATATTTCTTCATAATGTACAGGATATATCCTGTCACGTTCATCATATTTAATGGCATTGGAAATGTGACAAAGCTTTATTTTTTCCTCGCCGTTCTCACTTACCCATGAAAACTGTATCCTTTGATCTGCTCTCCCAACACTGCTGTCAGGCCAAATCGTATCCAAAATGAAAAACATTATGACCTCGCAGGATCTTTCAGTAAGACCTATGGAAAACACCTTTAGGTCGCTGAGCACAAATTCAAGCTTGTGTTCTTCTTGCGAAAAAGCATCAACAAGCGCCTCTCTGGTGCGTATCACATGCTTCTCAGCGGGACCTATCCACAGAATGTCTTCATGGCAGGCATTAAGAAAGCTGTCTATCTCGTTATTGTAGTACTTAGTGAGAATATCGGCTGAACGTGTTTCAAGAACTCTATATTCCATGAAATCAAATCCTCCGTTTGCTGAATTAATTTGTACATTTTTTATTGTATCTTTTATTATACGACATTTTTATTATTTTGTCAATAATACTGACACAATTTCATTTTCGCAAAATTTCGACAGATAAACTATGTATAAATTCTTCAGAAGTTTTATTGTATTTTTAAAGCATATGTGATATACTTAGACCATACGATAAATGAAAGGAGAAGATATCTTGGCGATAGATAGATTTTATGCGGTGATACCCGCTTATGAGCCTGATGAAAAAATGCTGGCTGTTATTGACGATATATCTTCATTGACCGATTTTCATATAATTGTCATTAATGACGGCAGCGGCAAGGATAAGCTGCCGATTTTTGCCGAAGCCGCAAAAAAAGCCATAGTTCTCACCCATGAGGTAAACAAAGGCAAGGGGCGTGGCATAAAAACCGCACTTGAATACATAAAAGAACATGAAGCCGATACTGTGGGCATCGTCATTGCAGACGCAGACGGACAGCACAAGGTGGAGGATATAATAAGGGTTTCGGAAGCTCTGAAAAGCTCCCCTGACAAGCTTATTATGGGTTGTCGCAGATTTTCGGGAAAGATACCGCTGCGAAGCAAATTCGGCAACAATATCACAAAATTTGTTTTCTCATTTGCCGCAGGAGTAAAGGTAAGCGACACGCAGACGGGCTTGCGTGGTTTTTCCTCAAAGCTCATACCTTTTATGCTGTCGGTAAACGGTGACAGATATGAGTTTGAGATGAATATGCTACTTGAATGTGCAAGAGAAGGCATAAGATTCTATGAAGTGCCTATCGAAACAGTTTACCTTGGCAAAAACGAGTCATCACATTTTAATCCTATCAAAGACTCATGGAGGATATACAAGGATATACTGAAATTCTCATGCTCATCACTTCTTAGCTTCTGCGTGGACTATATTTTCTACAGCATTTTCGCAATGATAAGCTGTAGCGTAGCGTTTTCTAACATATGTGCAAGAGTGATAAGCTCCATTTTCAACTTCTCGATGAACAAAAAATTCGTCTTTAAAAATAAGGAAGGCATTGCAAAGACAGCCGCAAAATACTTTCTGCTTGCCGCATTAATACTAGCTGCAAACACAATAATGCTAGAGCTATGTGTGAAATATCTCATACACAACAAATATATCAGCAAAATACTTATAGAAGTGCTGCTTTTCTTTATAAGCTGGGCGGCACAAAAAAGTTTCGTTTTCAGAAAGAGGGAAAGAAAAATTGACGAATAAGACAAAAAAGCCAATGCCTGTCTGGGCAATGATCATAACGGACGTTGTGCTTACAGCGGCAGCCATAGGCGTGTTCATGCTTTTTGACTACGTTATGCCGCAAAGTTCAGGAGTAAAGGGAGAAGTGATCGCAACAGTTGACAGCTCCGCAGAGGGTAGCTTTACCCTGCCAAATGCGGCTGACAACTCGCAGAAAGAAGGCACAGCACAGGACGATAGCGAGCCTGCAGTTACCACAACAGCTCCGCAGGCAGAAAAGGCTACAACCACACTGCGTACTGAGCAGACGAACCGCAGGAACTGGGGCAATCAGGACACTGCCGACTATCGTTCAGACCAAAACGCTATAAGCAGTATAACAAACGGTGCCATAACCTCTGAGGAGCTTGGCTCGGCTTCAACTGACAATGCTCAGGTGACATTATACAAAAAATCTATCGGTGAGGGAAGCAACAAGATAACCTATTTTGTGGCTGATGTTTATGTCACAAGCGCAAGCGAGATAAAAGCCGCCTTTGCAGACGGAGAATTCGGTAAGAACATCAAGGACTCAGTATTTAGTATGGCGGTGGAAAACAACGCTCTTTTCGCCATAAACGGTGATTTCTATGGTAATTCAGAACGCAGTATCGTTATAAGAAACGGTATAAAATACCGTGATGATGTCAACGACGCAGACGTGTGCGTGCTGTTCACAGACGGCACAATGCAGACCTACTCCCCGTCTGAATATGACAGCGACGCTGTTATAGCAAAAGGTGCATGGCAGGCTTGGAACTTTGGTCCTGCGCTTCTTGACGGAAGTGGCAACGTTCTTGAAACGTTCAACACAACAAAATATCTCAACAGTGCAAATCCACGTTCAGCTATCGGCTGTGTGTCGGCAGGCCACTATATTTTCGTGACAGTTGACGGCAGAAACGAAGGCTACTCAAAGGGCGCAACTCTCAGCGAGCTTGCGGCTATCATGAGCGATGAGGGCTGTATGTCTGCGTTCAATCTTGATGGCGGAAAGTCCGCTATGATGTACTTCAACAACAGCATTGTGAACGCTCCTGACGGTGGTGGACGTGACCTCAGCGACATTATCTATATAGGAGGATAAAAATGAAAAGACTAAGCAAAATTCTCCCACATATCACGATAATACTTGCGGGAATGTTCATTGTATTCTGGATATTGGATATACTCAACCCTACAATGAATTTCATAAACAGAAAAATATCCAACAAGCTTCTGCTGGCATTTTGCATATCAGCCATAATAACAGCGATACTAGCGGTCTACTATCAGCGCAAGAGCGACAGAAAAGAATAGAACTAATGCAGAGTCACACGGCTCTGCATTTTTTTATGGTCAGATTTTCCTGAAAAATATCTGTATAGTTCCTGATCGAAAGGTAATAATTATATTATCACGGCAGCATAAAATGCTGCTTTTTAACAGGAGCGTGCGATGCAGTACAATAAAGTTGAGATAAGCGGAGTGAACACCAATGAGCTTAAAACGCTGAAAGAGTCGGAAAAGCTGGAGCTTTTGAAAAAAGCACATTCAGGTGACAAGAAAGCCCGTGAGGAGCTTATAAACGGCAATCTCAGGCTCGTGCTGAGCGTTTTGCAGAAGTTTGTGAGCCGAAGCGACTCCCCTGACGACCTTTTTCAGGTGGGTGTTGTGGGGCTTATCAAGGCGATAGATAATTTCGACACCTCTCTTGATGTGAAGTTTTCTACCTACGCTGTGCCTATGATAGCAGGAGAGCTTAGAAGATTTCTTCGTGATTTTCAACCCATGAGGGTGAGCCGTTCTCTCCGTGACCTTGCTTATAAAGCAATGCAGGCGAAAGAACAGCTCATATGCGAAAACCAGAAAGAGCCTACTGTTGAGCAGATAGCAGACACTATCACCGAAAAGCCTAGTCAGGTGGTCATTGCCCTTGAAGCCATAACCGACCCGGTTTCACTCTATGAGCCTGTGTATTCTGACAACGGCGATGCTCTTTATGTATTGGATCAGGTGAGCGACTCCTGTGACGATAAAAGCTGGCTTGAAGAGCTTTCATTGAAGCAAGCCATGAGCGAGCTTCAGCCTCGTGAACGTAATATACTCTTCCTGCGCTTTTTCAAAGGACAAACTCAGGTGGAGGTAGCAAAAAATATTGGCATCTCTCAGGCACAGGTATCACGGCTTGAAAAAGGTGCATTGGAACACATCAAGAAAAGTATCTAACGTCTGTCGCAATACGCTAAATCGACATTTGTGAATATTTTTGTTATATGCAATTACAATAAGGTCACGTTTTTGAAACAATTCGATTAATAATGGCCATTAAAGTTGCTTGTAGTCAAAAAATTTGATATAATAATATAGGAGTTATTATGTTAAATCGTCATAAGGGAGTTGAAGTGTATGCTGACTGATTATTCGGTCCTTATTTCCGAGTCGTATGACGGCCAGCATAAACTGTTGACCGAGGAACTGAAACGCAAGGGTACAAAGGTCCATATATGCGGTGATACTGAAATAGAGCTTGAGATAGGTGCTGTAAAATATACTCCTGACGTTATCGTTATTGACTGCTGTAAGCTGGGATATAAAAAGCTTCTGCATTTTCGTGAGATACTTCACGAAAATGACATTTATCCCATAATATATAACATCTACACTTATGATGACACAGAAACGATCCGTATTCTTCTCGATTATGATGATATTCTGCACATACTTATGCCATACGACGCTAAGAACGTATGCCACTATATGCTCGACAAGCTAAAAAGGATACCTGTCGATCCTGATATCCTTAGACAGAATATTTCAAAGGAGATACATAGGATCATAACATCAACGGGCATAAACCGCAAGCATTCAGGATATGACCATATCTACTACATGATATTCCTTATTATATTCAAATATAACGGTAATAAAGTACAAATAGGCGAACTTTATAAGGACATTGAAAAACAATACGGAAAAAATACTGCGGCTATTGAACGCTCAACAAGAAGTGCTATAGTTTCAGGCTGGGAAAAAATGAAGCCTGTGGATAAGCAAATGCTTTTTGAAAGTTGCCTTGCTAACGGAACAAAACCTACAAATGCAATGTACATAAACACCATAGCTTTATATATAAAGCATTTGTATAACGATCAGTTGGAGATGTATTACAAAAACAAAAACGATCATACATAGGACGATCCCCAAAGTGCATACCTATTATAAAGGGTATGCACTTTTTTTGAAAGGGGAAGGTTTCATGATATGTAGTTTTTCAAGCTTGCGAAATAAAGAGGTCGTCAATATGCGAACAGGACTGAAAATAGGCTATGTTGATGATATAGAAATGGATACTCAGGGAGCGAATATAGTTTCACTGATCGTCTATGGCAAACCAAGGGCTTTCGGTATCATGGGCAGAGATGAGGATATTATCATAAAATGCTCGGATATCGAGCTTATCGGCGAAGATACCATACTTGTAAAATTCAATGATAGTGCAGTATGCACAAAGAGCAGAACTGTAAAAATCGAAAATTTGTTAAAATAAATTATCGAAAGCTCTTGAAATGAAATAGAAAATATGATATAATATTAAAGCAATTCGCACGGACAGGTTTTTGCCGTTGGTCCTGCCGTAAGACAGGTGAAAGCAAGTAAAGCCGTCCGGAGGATAAAAACATCTGCATAAGCAGAAATCTAAAACCAAACAGGAGGTTACTACAATGGGAGTAGTATCAATGAAGCAGCTTCTTGAAGCTGGTGTACACTTTGGTCACCAGACAAGAAGATGGAACCCTAAAATGGCTCCATACATTTTCACAGAAAGAAACGGAATTTACATCATCGATCTTCAGAAGACCGTTAAGAAGCTTGAAGAAGCTTATATGTTTATCCGTGACATCTCAGCTAATGGCGAAGAGGTACTTTTCGTAGGTACAAAGAAGCAGGCTGGAGATTCTATCAAGGAAGAGGCACTGAGAGCTAATGCACATTATGTAAATGCAAGATGGCTCGGCGGTATGATGACAAACTACAAGACGATCCAGCAGAGAATCAAGAGACTTGAGCAGCTCCACACAATGGAAGAGGACGGCACATTCGACCTTCTCCCTAAGAAGGAAGTTGTTAAGCTGAAGCTTGAGATAGAAAAGCTTGAAAAGTTCATGGGCGGTATCAAGAACATGAAGAAGCTTCCAGGCGCACTTTTCGTTGTTGACCCAAGAAAGGAAAAGATCGCTGTAGCAGAGGCTAAGAAGCTTGGCATACCTGTAGTAGCTATCGTTGACACAAACTGCGATCCTGACGATGTTGATTATGTTATCCCAGGTAACGATGACGCTATCAGAGCAGTTAAGCTTATCGCTGGTTGCATGGCTAACGCTATAATCGAAGGCAGACAGGGTGAGGACGCTGAGTCCGCTGAAGAGGCAGATAAGGTGGAAGAAGCTGACGAGGCTGCTGAATAAGAGCTGAAATTTCAGGCAGGCATTTATAGTATATTTGTCTGCCTATTTCGATATAAAACACTAGGAGGAATAATAATGGGTAAGGTATCCGTAGCAGAGATCAAAGAACTTATGACAGCAACAGGCGTTGGCATGATGGACTGCAAGAAGGCTCTTGTAGAAGCTGACGGCGATATGGAAAAGGCAGTAACACTTCTCCGTGAAAAGGGACTTGCTACACAGGCTAAGAAGAGCGGCAGAGTTGCAGCAGAGGGTATCTGCACAGCTGTAGTTAAGGGCAACGTAGGCTGCGTTCTTGAAGTAAACATCGAAACAGACTTTGCTGCTAACAATGATGAGTTCAAGGCTTTCGTTGCAGCAGTTGCTGATACAGTAATCGAAACAAACCCTGCTGACGTTGACGCACTTAAGGCAACAAAGATCAGCGGTGGTGACAAGACAGTTGAAGAGACACTTCAGGATCTGTTCATCAAGATCAGAGAGAACATGGTAATCAGAAGATTCAAGAGAATGGAAGGCATTCTTGTTCCTTACGTTCACGGTGCAGGCAGCATTGGCGTTATGGTAAAGCTTGATTCTGACATTGCAGCTGACAATGCTGAGCTCCTTGCTGCTGGTAAGGACTGTGCACTTCAGGTTGCAGCTATGAATCCTGCATACCTGAACAGAGAGGCTGTTCCTGCTGACGCTCTTGACAAGGAGAGAGAGATCATGCTGGCTCAGATGGCTGAGGATCCTAAGATGGCTAACAAACCTGAGCAGGTTAAGCACAAGATCATCGACGGTAAGATCGGCAAATACTATTCTGAGAACTGCCTCCTTGAGCAGGCATTCGTTAAGGATGATAAGGTATCTGTTGGCAAGTACGTTGAGTCTGTAGCTAAGAAGCTTGGCGGCAAGATCGACGTTGTTGAGTACGTTCGTTTCGAGAGAGGCGAAGGCGTAGAGAAGAAGGAAGAGAACTTCGCTGACGAAGTTGCAGCAATGACAAAGTAATCTTTCTGACATAAATGAAAGTCCCTCGGTGGTTAGCCGAGGGACTTTTTTTATGGGCTTTTGATTGTAACTTGTCAAGTTTAATTATACTGCGTCATTCGGCTATGCGATATAATATAAGTAGAAGTTAATATGTCTTCAGTAGAGAGTGTCTTAAATATAATATGCTCTCTTTTTTGTTGACCTTTTTCTTTTGTTGAGGTCAGCAACAGAGGGAAAATAGACTTGACAGAATCCTCTGAAAAGAGGTATAATGACAGAAAGGTAGTTGAAAATATAATGATAAATTCAATAAAAAAACCTATTAAATTGCCTATTGAGCAGAAACATACAGGTAAGGGCAATCCAAACGCTGTTTTTGGTATTGAGCTTAATAATCGCCAAAAGGATCTACTCGAAAAGCTTTCTGAGTTTGACAGCAAAGTAATAGTCGATAAGAAAAGCGTTAATATGGCTGATCTTTCGGCGTTGACTGCTCACACAGGTGATGAGTTCGCATTGTTCACAAAGGGCAAGAATAGGCTCATAATTCGTGGTAATTCCTCAAAGGAGTGATATTATGTGCAAGCTTTTTGATGAATGGAGAAACGAAATTAAAGATTATTGTAGGCAGCAGGGTCTTAACTTTGATACGGCTGAAAAGTTGTCACAATCCTGGAATAAGAATACGGTGGCGTTGTCTTACCGTGATCCAAGCAAAGGTTCAAATGGACTTCTTGATGATACTCCGTGTCCGTTGGTTTTGCTGATACGCCGTGAAAAGAATGGCAAGCTCGTTTTTGAGCAGACAGAACACACTAAAAAATATCTTGCGTAGTGTAGCTTTTTTAGTAGCGAAACTGAAAAACTATCTAAAAATGTATTGGAACGAAAAATAAGATAAGAAGCGGCATCCTCTGAAATGAACTGACCCCAAAAAGTTAGACAAAGATTCAAAAGAAAATTTATGCAAAGCGACTAAGAGGAATCTTGGTCGCTTTTGTTATGCAGCTTCCTGTCTGAAATCTATAGGAGATAGACCATTAAGCTTAAGCTTGATGCGTTTGTTGTTGTACCATTCTATGTATTCATGAAGCTCTTGAATAAAATGCTCGACAGAATGAAATTCCTGCAAATAGAGAAGCTCTGTTTTCAGCAAGCCGAAGAAATTCTCGGCACAGGCATTGTCAAGACAATTGCCTTTTCGGGACATACTCTGCCTGACGCCTTTCTCTTTCAGCATTTTCTGATAGTGCTTGTGTTGATACTGCCAGCCTTGGTCTGAATGAAGAATCAGATTTGTGTTGTCCGGTATTTTTGTAAATGCTTTCTCAAGCATATCCGTTACCTGATTCAAATTCGGATGACGGCTTAGATTGTATGAAATCACTTCGCCATTATATAGATCAATGATCGGTGACAGATACAGCTTAATTCCAAACAAAGCAAATTCAGTAACGTCAGTTACCCACTTTTGATTTGGCTGATCTGCTTTGAAATTCCGTTCCAGAAGATTCGGCGCGATTCTGCCGACATCACCCTTGTATGAGTTGTACTTATGCATACGAACACGGCAAAATATGCCCATTTTACGCATCAGTTTCTGTACTGTTTTGTGATTGACAACAAACTTCTTCTTCAATTCTTTGGTGATTCTCCGATATCCGTAACGGCCTTTGCTTTCATCGTAAATGCGGCGTATTTCAGTTTTGATTTCAGCATATCGATCCGGCTTTGGATGATCAAATTGCTTACTGTAATAGTAGTAGGTACTGCGGGGAATATCAGCAATCTCAATGAGCAGCCCTATCTTATGTTCATGCCTCAGTTCCCATATCACTTGTGCTTTTTCTCTTGCCGTACCCGCTCGGCAACCAAGGCATTCAATTTTTTTAAGTATGCATTCTCCGCACGAAGACGCTGTACTTCTGCAATCAGATCTTTTTCTTTCTTAATTTTCGGAGGTCGCCCTGTGGATTTCCTTCCTCTGCGTTCTGCGTAAAGTCCATCCGCTCCTTCTTCAAGATAGATTCATTCCCATGCTGTTACTCTGCTATTCGATATGTCAAATTGACGTGCAGTTTCACGATAGCTTAACTTTTCTCTGTGCATTGTTTCCACTACTTTGATTTTGAATTCCGGTGTGTATCTTTTGTTTGGTTTTCCTTTTGGCATAAAAATGCCCCCTTTTGTTAGATTTTTTATTGGTATATTTCTATTATACCACATTGTCTAACAAAAGGGGAGCATTTCATTGTGCAACTGAGCGGGTTTTTTTCTTTTCTGTAATTACTTTTTAAAAGTGTTTACAGCGATTGAATTATGAGAGAGGTCCTTGTATGTGTTCTTAACATTGTAGAAAGTAGCCTTTCCTTCCTCATTGGATTTGATCGTAAAGTTTACAACCTTACCTTTTGAGTCATATACTCCCTTTTCCACGTTTATAACGTTCTTAAGTGAGTATCTGGAGGTCTTCACCTCCGACGCTATATATGCACCAGGGGTCATATTCTCCCAAATGTATGAGCATCTACATAGTCCTTTGTGAAAGCGTATGAATGTCTGTATACACGTCCTATATCGTCCTCAAGTTCAAGAACGAAGATAGGTGTGCCGTGCTGATACCAGATGTTGCCGTGAAGCCTCCTTTCTTTTACTATTTGATTTTACCATTTTTATAATACCATATGTTTATTTGCCTGTCAAGTCAGCCGCCTAACTCACGACTAAAGTCACGAGCGTGCGGCGGCTGGGCGCCAAATTTCGGGCTTACAAAAACAACTTTCTATAAAAATTCGTTACAAATGCACAAAAATCAGTGGCATAAAATATACTAGATGTACAAAACCTTATAAAGAGAAAATCAATATATCGGTCGAATTATGTAAAAATCATTTTTATTTATTTCCGTTATTTATTGATTTGCTTGGCTATTTCAACTTCCAAGTTGATAAATGTAAACTTTTTCAGAAAGCATGTTGTAATATATGACAATTTGGGATAAGACTGTAGACAAATGGGGCGATTGGCAAGCTGCACAGCATATAGCTAAGAAATATGATGACGACGGATATCTTCGCAAGAAGAAATAGCACAAACAAAAATAAGCTGCTACAGAAAAATCTGTGGCAGCTTATCCTATTTGAATAGTCCTAATTTTAACCTATCAATATCGGCTCCTGATATCTGTTTGTACGAATCCATACTTATTCAGTTTATGTCACCTTACTCCCACAATGACTCCCTTATCCATTTCGTGCACAGTATCGCACAGCACTGAAATGTCCTCCGCCGAGTGTGAGCAAATAAGGATAGTCTTGCCCTGCTGTTTGTATGAAAGCAGGTACTCACGCATTTCTTTTACGCCGTCCTTGTCAAGGCCATTGAAAGGCTCGTCAAGAATGAGTATCTTTGGGTTTTCCATGATAGCCTGTGCAAGTCCCAAACGCTGCCGCATACCTAGACTATATTTGCGGACGTGACGCTTGAGGTCGGGATCAAGTCCTACCTGTTTCATGCTGTTTCTTATCTCATCTTTGCCGATCTTGTTGTTCAGCCCCGCAAGAAGTTTGAGATTCTTGTAGCCCGAATAGTAAGGTATAAACCCCGGTGTTTCAATGATAATTCCCATATCTTTCGGAAAATCAACGTCCTTTCCGACCTTCTTGCCGTCAACGATAATCTCACCGCTCGTGGGCTTGATAAAACCACATATGCACTTCATAAGCATTGTTTTTCCACTGCCGTTTCGTCCGATAAGTCCGTGTATCTTGCCCTCCTCAAAGGACACATTTATGTGCTTTAAAATATTATTTTTGCCTATGGTGAGATTTATACTTTTCACTTCAATAATACTCATAATTTACTCCTACCCATTTTCACCTATTATACAGAAAGAACAGTGTTTTCCTATTACAAAAGCACAGATTATCAATGCTGCACACAAAATAAAAAAATACCCATAGGAATACGCAATACTTATTATAGTCTTGTCGTACATTCCATCATAATGCCAACCAAACGCTGAATTTGCTATAGGGAAAAGCCACTTTATCTTGATATCTACTGCCCATAGTACCAACCCTGTTGCTATGAAGCTAAGGTTTACAAATATTCCAAAAATCTTTTTTCGTATGAGAGCAAAAATTATCTGGATAAGACCTACACTTAGCATAAACATAAGTATAAGAGTAACTGAATGCATTACAGCTTCAAAAGGACGTGATTGATTGATTACCGAGCTGTCGATAATCGCAAAGGGAAAATCTGGTCTGAGCACTGCGTTTTCTGGCTTTAGTGTGTATTTGGAAACAAGACTCCAAGCATTTATTAAAAAACTTCGGCTCATCACAGTTAGCATCGAAGATATAAGCAGAAACGAAATAAATGTCATCGCCGAGCATATTAGAAACCATATCTGTCCCAATATCCATGCGTATCTTCCTGTTCTGAAAAGTATAAATGTTCCAGAATCATCAAGTTTGGGATAATCCGAAATTAAAATCAGATATGTAAGTGCGCTAAGAGGAAGAAAATATGCGCTATTCATAAGTGAAACAAAGGGCTCGACAGAATTAAGCGGAGTTGCAAAATAATCGGACAAACTAATAAGCGGTTCAATAAAATATACATAGAAAAACATATATGCGAAGGCGAATATAAGCAAACGCGAACTGAGCAGCCAGCGTACATATGTGGTTTTAAGTACTACAAAACTCTTTTTCAGCGTCATTGCTTAAGCCTCCTTTTCATAATATAATAATATATTATAAGTAAAAGTGCAATCACGGTCAGAAAATATGCGTATGCTGCCCATAATGGAATTCCCATGAAATCTGTAAACCATGTTTCCATTGAAGAAAATCTTGAACTATTATCCAGAAACCAAAATTTCAAGTCCGACATATTTCCACTGAACTTATAGTGCTTTGCAACTTGTGCAAAGAAAAAATATACAAGCACGGGAATCCCCAGCGACACATATTTACTCATCGTCATTGACGAAAGAATAAGGCAGAATAATCCGCCAACTGCGCCAATTATAGATGCTGTACAAATTCTTCCGAAAATGAAAATTAGGTAGCTGTCCGAACTAAGAATTTTGTTTATACCGTAATAATTATACCATGCTCTATAAAAAATGCCTTCAGCATATTCTTCGGGATATGGAAATACACTAAAGCAGACCGCCGCAAAGGCCAAATAGCAAATAATCACCAAAGCAAATGAAATTATCACACTGCACAGAAATTTTGACAGGATATATTTTTTTATACCTATTCTGTAAACATAATGACGCCAGCAAGTAGAAGTGTATTCATCACAGAAAACAGGAACACAAGCAAACGCCGTTAAAAACGGAATAAATATTCCCAACCATTGATTTGAAAATCCCTGTGCAAAAATATCTACGCAGCTGTAAGACGAATATTTAAGCCACAATGATTTGTCTGTTTTAAAAATAAATTCCGCTATTGAATAGTCGGGGGTATCAGTATCAAGCAGAACACAGCCCATAGAAAAAATCAATATAAGAAACACGATAACCGACAACAAGAATTTTACGCTTAAAAAGCACTTTTTCAAATCTGTTGAAAGAGCACTAGGAAAATTAATAGACATAAAAATCTCCTGTTAAAGCATCCACAAGATAAAGGCTATTTTGATTAACAACGATACTGTCAATGTTGTACGCATCAGGATAACAATTAGACATAGTAAATGACCAATACGGTCTAAGCTCAATTTCTGCATTATTAAGCATATTTTCCTGATCAAAATTGCCATTCAAAGTAAAGTCAGGACAGTCAAGTCCCACATAATAATATTCAAGTTCAACTGTTTCAAAGGAATATGATGACTTGCCTGCCATGTTTAAAGAGATAATATCTATAGCCGACGAAAGAGTCAGCAATTTCTCCCCACTGTCAATTACATCACCAACATAGGGTACATTGCATTTGATAAATGAATTAATTGTATCCTTACTATTCATTGTTACCTGAATTTGCGAGGAATACAGGTACGGTTTATTTTCAGCTATCCAGTTATTAGTGCTGCCTTTACTAAAGTCTTCATCATTAGCATAGTAATAATGGTTATCATACAGATTACCGTTCTGATCAATTCTCTGAAATTCGATTACATATCCGAAGCTGTCGTCGAGCTTTTTAACACGGAAATCGGTCATCTGATAAGTAAACATATTCTTTTCGAGAGGGGAAAAATATTCGTCCACAAAATTTTGAGCAAACTTCGCAGAGTCCATAACACTCCACTCGCCTCCGTCGACCATTGTATAACTTTGGCTGTCAAGCTGTTCTCCAAGATTGATCCTATAACGCTTTTCCGTAGGAAAGTATTCTGTGAAACGATAAGGATCATCACCTGAAACGGCATTGTAAAAGGAATATCCCGTTTCATGGTATATAAGGGAACGTGTAAAATCCATACTTTCTCCTGCGTACATGATAGAACTATGAGGATTTATATCACTTTCAGGATCGTCCTCGTTATATTTTTGTCCTCCTATATTATACTCACAGTATGGTGAATCAAGCGAAAACTCTTCGTTGTACAGATATTTCACCAAGGGTTTGAGCAAATCAAAATTATTATTGTAAGGCAAAACTTTGTATGCCGGCATAACATCTCCGTTACCAATAATAAGCTTGTTTACAGTAACATTAGTAGTATTTGTTGCAAGTGTGTCTGCGCTTGTTTTTCGTATTTCGTCCAAAGTCTGATATTCAAGCTCTGCGGACTCTGCTTTTTCGGTATTATTAAGAATATCATTTTCCTTTTTTACCTCCTCTGGTGCTTTCGCACAAGAGGAGGTAAAAATAATTGCTGTCGCCATTATCCAAAGAAAATTTTTTCGCATTGCTGTCTCCTTAATTTGTTTTTATTGTGCGTTTCCAGTCATAGTTACACCATTAGTACCTGTATAGTTTTTCAATGTTACGGTTATTTTGCATTTACCTCCATTGGAATATGCATACCAACCGCTTTTTAACTGAACCGAACCGGAATCTCCATAGTAATAAAGATCAGCACACTGAGTACTGTATTTTTTTCATGTTTGACTGAATATTGCAACGAGCATATGTGCTTCCTGAGCCTCCTGTAAAACCTCCGCACACAAAATCAATTGCGGAATCAGATGATGTGCTTAAACCGCTTACCGTTTTTGTATCGGTTGTAATTCCTGAGCCTGCCGGAGTCTTAGCTGGAGTATAAACCTTCCAATTAACACCATTAGAAGCACTAGCCCCAATAGCCATAGAACTCATCATCATAACAGCAGCACCCATAGCTGCGATTCTCTTAACGATCTTTTTCATATTAAACGTCCTTTCTCAATGTAAGTGTAATTTTCTTTAAGTTTTGTTGCAGAGTATTTTAACTTCATCATATCACACAATTATTGCAACGGAGAATTGTGCATAATAAATATTCACATCTTCATTGGAATCACCATATTTCTTTTTTTGCAATAAACTTTTTTATCTATGTATACATTATTTTAACACATATAACACCAAAAGTCACTATATTCTGCATATTTCTCTCATATGCACAAGAGCTTTGTATAGCTGAACAAATATTGCGTTCTAAATTATTTCATTTTACATAAGTTGATTGTTAAATGTTTGTTAACATCAACACGGAAGTTGAAATAGTCATTTGCTTATAGCTCTTGACTTTTTATTAGCATTGTGATATAATGAAAATGACAAAAGGGTACTGAATAAGCCTATTGGCTAAGCGGTTTCTCCCAAAGATTTAGTGAAAAGAAACACCGTTACTTTGGCAGAGTAGGGCGGTGTTTCTTTTCGTAATGGTTTGCCAAAGAAAAGTCTATTCGCTCCTGCTGGGATGGAAATCCCTTGCATGGTCTGTTTTTTAGAGTAGGGTGTGGAGGATTTGACGAGTACATTGCATTTATTTCAACACACTTAAAGCAAAGCCCCTCGGTGATAAGCCGAGGGACTTTGTTTATGCTTTAAAATATTCAAGGACAGCATCTAAACTGTCCATTTTCTTGTACACCATTGACAATATCTCATCTGTCGGTGCAATAAGATCTGGCACCATTATTGGTATCATCTTAGCATTGTAAGCCGCCTTTATGCCATTGTAAGAGTCCTCTACAGCAACAGTTTTCTCAGGCCTTACACCCAGTTTCTCGCAGGCAAGTAAATATATCTCAGGCTGTGGCTTTGAATGTTTTATCATATCTCCGCCAATAATCACATGGAAATAATCAAGCAGACATGCTCCCTTTAGATTTTTGATAACCCCTTTGTAAGACGTTGATGAAGCAAGTCCTACCTTTATATCACGATCTTTAAGATAAGAAAGCAACTCCCTTGCTCCGCTTTTCAGAGGCAAACCACGCTCAGCGATAATATCAGCACAAATGACTTTTGCTTCGTCATAAAGTTCGGGTATTGACACTTTGTCACCATAAGCGGCTTCTAGGATAGCAATTGTGTCAACAGTGCTTCTGCCAATGCACTTCATAGCATTTTCGTGAACGTTGGTCAGACCATATTTCTTTCCAAGGCGCTCCCAGCTTTCAAGACCTATTACTTCGCTGTCGAAAATAACGCCGTCCATATCGAATACGATCCCGTCAAGTTCTGATAATTTCAAACCCACCACGCACCTCACTTGAAATACATATACAGATTACATTTTATCATGCCGTTGTAAAGCTTGCGCTTTTTGTCAGCCTTTTTACCGAAAAACACCTCAAACTCCTCATGTGGGGAGATTATATAGCATGGGTTCTCCTTTGACGGGCAAAGTCTTTGTCCCATTTTCTTATAAAGCTCCTCGGCTTCCTTTATTTCCAGCATACGCTCGCCATATGGGGGATTGACAATTGTTATCGAACCCTCTATCTGGCTGTATTTTGAGATATCCTGCTGTTTTACTGTAAGCTTTGAGCCTACTCCTGCCTTTTTAGCGTTGTTTCTTGTAAGCTCTACCGCTATATCATCAACATCAAAGCCAAATGCCTTAAATGCACCCTGCCTGTCGATAGCGTCCATAGCCTCGGCTCTTGCATTGCGCCACGCTGTTTCAGGTATCTGTGACCACTGCTCTGCCGCAAAATTTCTTCTCAGACCAGGTGCAACTTTCAGTGCCTTGTATGCCGACTCAATAAGAAATGTACCTGAACCACACATAGGATCCACCACAACTGAGTCCGCACGAACTCTTGCAAGGTCAACTATACCTGCGGCAAGTGTTTCCTTGATAGGTGCGTCGTTGGAATTTCTTCTGTAGCCACGCTTGTGAAGTCCTACACCTGATGTATCAAGATAGATAGTCGCAATGTCCTTATGGATAGCAAACTGTATCTGATGTTTTGCCGCAGTTTCCTCAAAATAGCTTATGCCATAGGCTTTTTCAAGTCTTTTAACGCAGGCTTTTTTGATTATCTTCTGACAATCAGGGATAGAATGAAGCTTTGAATTAAGGGCATGACCCTTAACAGGGAAAGCGTCTTCCCTGCCGATAAAGTTCTCCAGCGGAAGATTCATAACACCGTCAAAAAGCTGTTCAAAGCTTTCTGCTCTAAAGCTGCCAAGCTCGATAAGTACACGCTCTCCTGTGGCGATCCAAAGATTTGCCTTTGCAAGCACGTCAAAGCCACCTTCAAAGCTTATCTTGCCGTCAGTTGTGGTAAGATTTTCTCCACCTATCTTTTTTATCTCATATGCAAGCACGCTTTCAAGCCCAAAATGGCATGGAACGCACATTCGCAGTTTATTATCCATAATGATTTCCTTTCAAAAAAGCCTCCATAGAGTTATGGAGGCTTTAATTTTAATGATTTCCGCTACAATACTCAGGCTCGTTGGACTTCTTGTAATATCCAGTTGCCGTGCTATAGCATGAATTTGACGCAAGCTTACCTGTCTTTGTGCAGTAGGTGAGCTTTTCAACTGTATCAGGCATTTTGAAAGTCTTGTCAAATGACTTATGCTTCTCATTCTCAGCGATATCACCAAAAACGTTCTTCCAAATCGCACCGATATTCTGATACTCGTTCGTAGGGATAGTGGCAGGGTTTTCATAACCTATCCAGATACCTGAAACGTAGTCAGGAGTACAGCCTACAAATGAGAGGTCAAACCAGTCAGATGAAGTACCTGTCTTACCGACAAGGTCAGTATTGTTTAGCTTAGCATATCTACCGGTACCGTCCTGCTGAGTTATAACATTCTGCATCATTCTGTTCATAACATAAGCGGTAGACTCGCTGATAGCCTGCTTGTATCCGTCGCTCTTTTCATAGATAGCGTTGCCGTCTGCGTCCTCTACCTTTGAAACGTAGGTAACGTCATACTTCTTACCGCCATTGCCGAATATCATATAAGCGCCTACAAGCTCCTCAAGCTTAGTACCATTTGTAAGACCGCCGACAGTTACTGGTGAATAGTCAGCGTCGGAGTCAGCAAGCGTAGTGATGTCAAGCTTTTCCTTGAGGAAATTATAGGAATAAGCAGGTGTCATTTTTTTGATAAGCTGTGCAGGAAGAGTATTCAGCGACCTTGTGAGCATTTCTACAGTTGTAAGCTGCTGATAAGACCAGTTTGCACTGTCGCCTGTTTCAGAATAGTTTACAGGCCACTTTTTGTCCTTGCCTTTTACCTTAATAGTGATAGGCTCATCAGTGAACAGCGTTGACCATGTCATAAGATCCTGATCCAATGCAGGAGCGTATGAAGCTATAGGCTTAATACAAGAACCTGGTGAACGTTTGGCATCAGTAGCAATATTATAAACTCTCGACTCCTTTTTCTTATCACGTCCGCCAACGATAGCCTTAACATTGCCCTGGTAGTCCATAGCAATAAAGCCTGACCACAGAGTATCGTCCTTTTTGTTCATTTCATAGGTGGTGAAATTACTTTGCTTCTGCATTTCCTTTTCTACCTTTTTCTGCATGCTTCTGTCAACAGTGGTATATGCAGTAAATCCACCGTCATAAAGTCTTGCGGAAGCGTCCTCCCATGAAATGCCATAATAGTCAGCGATTATCTGTATAGTCTGATTGATAGCAGCGTCCATGAAATAAGATGTCGGACCCTGATCTTTTGTTTCGTCCTCATAGATAGTTGAGCTTGTGTAGGTTATATCGCCTGTTATTTTAAGCTCATAGTTGAGGGCTTCGTTATATTCCTGCTCAGAAATTGCACCGTTATCGAGCATGTGATCCAGCGTATACTTCTGTCTGAGCTTGTTGTTTTTCATATTATCATATGGGTTGTTTGCAGCAGGCCAGCTTGTCATACCTGCAAGTGAAGCTGCCTCAGCAAGGTTAAGATCCTTTACGTCCTTGCCAAAATAGAAGTTTGCAGCAGCCTGAACTCCGATGATATCATACTCCTGAGTTGTCAGTGGCACAAGGTTAAGATAGCTCTGGAGGATATCTTCCTTTGTGTAGGTCTTTTCCACGTTGATAGAACGGAAGATCTCTCGTATCTTACGCTCAATACCATGGATAGAATCTCTGGAGTCATCACCCGTAATATTCTTGATAGTCTGCTGAGTGATAGTCGAACCACCTATCTGTCTGCCGCCGTATATCGGAATGAATACATTGACAAATGAAGCGAACGTTCTCTTGAAGTCAACGCCGTCATGAGAATAAAATCTCTCGTCCTCGGTGTACACAAAAGCGTCCTGAACATACTGAGGAATATCCTCAAGATCAGCCCATACAACGTGCTTATTGCTGTTTTTCAGAGCATAATAAAGATCATACTCCTGTGAATCCTCATCATCCTCATCATAGTCAGGGTTGACAGACAAAAATCTCGAAATGTTGCTTGTTTCCGTCTTGTCAAGGCTGATAGTTGTTGTGGTATCTGCAAAGTTAAGGACGTAAATAGTCAGAACTGTTGCAAATATAGAACAGGTGATAATGAGTATCAGGAATATCGACAGCAAAGCTGTGCCTAATATTTTGAGAACTCTGACAGCAGGATTAGTGGATCTTTTCTTTTTGCGTTTTTTCACTGCCGTGTTTTTTATTTCATCCATAAATTTAACCTTTCGTCTTTATTTGATCTGATATTATTATACCACATACGAATCAAAAAGTTAAGTCTTTTCGGTAAATCTTTAGTTTTTTCTAAGGATTTTTTGACAGAACAAAGCTGCCGTTATTTCATTGAAAATAAAAAACGAGGGCGATCACTCGCCCCCATGAATTTTATTGCTTATTCAGCGTCCTCAGAAGCCTCGTCATCAGCAGGAAGCAAAGCTCTCATAGACAGGCTGATCCTCTTCTTGTCGAGATCTATCTCTGTGATCTGGCAATCAACTACCTGACCAACAGAAAGGATATCTGCAACATTGTTTACTCTCTGGTTAGCGATCTGAGAAATATGGATAAGACCGTCGATACCGTCAATGATCTGTGCAAAAGCACCAAAGCTTGTGATAGAAACAACAGTAGCCTTAACTACCTGACCTACCTCATAGTTAGCCTTGAAGATCTCCCATGGATTCTCAGAAGCCTTCTTATATGTCAATGAAACCTTCTTTGTTTCGCTGTCGATATCCTTGATAGTAACAGTGATCTTATCGCCAACAGAAACAACGTCTGAAGGGTGCTTGATCCTGTTCCAAGAAAGATCCATTCTTCTGATAAGGCCGTCAACACCACCGAGATCTACGAATACGCCGTAATCTGTGATAGACTTAACTGTACCCTCTACCTCAGAACCGATCTGAGCTGTCTCGAAGAACTTAGCCTGAGCTGCTGCTCTTTCCTCTCTTGCTACTGCACGGATAGAACCTACTGCTCTCTGCTTAGCCTCGTTTACCTCAAGGATCTTGAAGCTTACTGACTGCTTGAGCAGATCGTTAAGATCGAAATCTCTTCTTGGAGCTGCCTGTGAAGCAGGGATAAATACCTTAACACCGTTAGCTGATACGAGTACACCGCCCTTAACAACGTTTGTAACTGTACCTGTAAGTGTAGCGTCAGCCTCCTTAGCCTCAACTATCTTCTGGAAACCAAGAACTGCGTCAACCTTCTTCTTAGAAAGTGTAACGATACCCTCCTGGTCATTTGTCTTAAGAACGATCAGATCGATCTTGTCGCCTACCTTTACGATATCCTCTGGCTTCTTAGTAGGATCATCTGTAAGTTCAGATGCAGGAATATAGCCTGTGTGCTTTGTTCCGATATCTACGGCTACTTCACCGTTATTGATATCGGTGACAATGCCCTCAACCTTCATTCCCGTATGTATTTTTTTCAGAGTCTTTTCCAGTTCCTCCTCAAAATTAAATTCTTCGTCAACATTGTTCAACATTTCACTCATGGTCTGTTGTACCTCCTTGATTATATAAGCCGGCGTCGATGCACCAGCAGAAATCCCGATAAATTTTGCACCTGATAAGTCAATATCACATGCCCTCAGTCCTTCGGCGTCCTCCACAAGCCAACATTTGCAATATTCATCGCATATGGCTTTAAGCTTGTGAGTATTGGAGCTGTGCAGCCCTCCGACTATTATCATTATGTCGGCAGCCTTCGCAAGCTCCGCCGCCTCCTTCTGTCTTTCAGAAGTGGCACTGCATATGGTGTTATACACCACAGCCTCAGGCAGATACCTCTCAAAAAGCTCTTCGCACTTTCTCCACATATTCTTATTATACGTTGTCTGAGCCAGAATTGCAACCTTTTTTGACGAAAAATCTTTCTCTTTCACCAAATTTTCAAAATCGTCACATGAACTGAACACATAACTCTCTCCGCTGCAATGACCTCTTATACCCATTATTTCCGGGTGAGCCTCATCACCTGCGATAAGAATAACGTATCCCTCGCCCGATTTTTCGGCTGCTATCTTGTGTATCCTTGCCACAAAGGGACAGGTAGCGTCAATTACTTCCGCGCCTACCTTTGCAAGCTTTTCATACACGTCCAGTCCAACGCCGTGGGATCTGATAACAACTGTCTGGTCTTTCGTGACCTTATCCACATCGGTGGAGTAAACTCCTTTTGCTTCAAGGTCAGAAACTACGTTTGGATTGTGAATGATTGGGCCTAACGTTACAACATTATTTCGGTTATCTAATTCATTATACACTATTTTTACGGCTCTGTCTACACCAAAACAGAAACCTGCGGTCTTTGCAACGCAAATTTTACACTTTGTTAACATTTAACGTACCAACTCCGTGATATTTTTCATGATCTCGTTCTTGATAGTCCTAAGAGAATGAGGGTCGGTGGCTGTAACGCCTATCTCGCCAGGCACTATAGGCTTGCCAAATCTTACAACTACACGCTTTCTGAATTTGAGCTTGCCCTCGAAATTGATACCAACAGGGACCACAGGCACCTGAGCCACAGCCGCCACCAATGCAACGCCTGTTTTGCCCTTTCCTACCTTGCCGTCCTTTGAACGTGTTCCCTCAGGGAAGATGACAAGGTTTCTGCCCTTTTCAAGCTTCTCTATAGATGTGTCTATGACCTGAGTGTCGCCCTTTCCTCTTGTGACAGGGAATGCTCCGAACGCTTTTATAAGCAGGGTGAAGAACACATTCTGATGAAAAAGCTCCTCCTTAGCCATATAAGAAAGCGGCACTCTTGTTGGCAGTGCGATAAAAACAGGGTCTTGATAGCTTCTGTGATTTGAAGCGAATATATTCCCGCCGTCCTTTGGGATATTTTCCGTACCCTCGAAAGTGATGTTAAAATACAGATGATAAAGTCCGATAACGATATATCTCAGCACTGTGTACCAAAACATATGGAAATGACCAAGCCTGTGTTCTTTTTTCACAGGTCTGACAGGCATTATCTCTTTTATCTTACGCTCTTTTTTTTTAGTCTTGTCAGTTATTACCTTGTAGATAGCCTCAACAGACTCTTCAAGAGTCAACTCAGTAGAGTCTACCTCAACAGCGTCCTCAGCCTTTTTGAGAGGAGCTATCTCTCTGTGTGTATCGTTATAGTCACGCTGGATTATATCCTGCAATACCTCGTCATATGTAGACTTGTCGCCCTTTTCCTGAAGCTCCTTGAAACGTCTTTCTGCTCTTGCCTCTGGAGCGGCTGTGAGGAATATCTTCACGTCAGCGTTTGGCAAAACCACAGTGCCAATATCTCTGCCGTCCATGATGATGTTGTTTTCTTTTGCGATATTCTTCTGAAGTTCAAGCAGAAATTCTCTTACCTCAGGTATAGCAGACACCTTTGACGCACCCATGGATATCTCAGGCGTTCTTATTTTGTCTGAAACGTCCTCGTCATTGAGCATTACTCTCTGCCCTGCTTCTGTGTAGCAAAGCTTTATGGATATCTCACCAAGAAGGGGTTTTATCTGCTCAGGGTCAGAAAGGTCTGCACCCTTGCTTATAACATAATAAGCTATAGAGCGGTACATCGCACCTGTGTCTACATATACATATTCAAGCTTTTTCGCTACCGCCTTTGCGATAGTGGACTTTCCTGCTCCGGAAGGTCCGTCGAGAGCCACGTTTATTCCCATATCAAAATCTCCTTATCCTATTTTATCCGCACAGCTATACGCCGTGGAAAACGCTATCTGCAAATTAAAACCGCCCGTATAAGCGTCAACGTCAAGCACCTCACCGATAAAGTAAAGTCCTTTACACAGCTTTGACTCCATTGACCGTGGGTCTATCTGCGAAACATCAACTCCTCCACGGGTTATGATAGCTTCCTCTACAGGGCGCATACACTTCACCGTGAACGTTAGCTTTTTCACTGTGGAAACAAGCCTTTCACGCTCCTCACGGGTTATCTGATTGACCTTTTTCTCAGGGTCGATGCCGCACCTTTTTATTATAAGTGGTATTATCTTTGAAGGCAGCAGCTTACCCAGTGAATTCTGAAAATCTCTGTTTGGAAAATCACCGAAATCACGAAGTATCCTGCTGTCAAGCTGTTCATGGCTCAGTGCAGGTTTAAGGTCGATATCCATATAATACCTTGACTTATTCATATCACCAAGGTGAGCCGAAGCCGAAAGTACAAGCGGTCCGCTCAAACCAAAGTGTGTGAAAAGCATTTCCCCAAGCTCGTGGAAAATTGGTTTATCTCTGTCCTCTTCACGAAGCGTCAAGGTGCAGTTTCTAAGGGAAAGTCCCATTGCAGAAGCACATTCCTCACGCTCATAAGTGACTACAGGGCAAAGTGACGGAGTTATTGCCGTGACCTTATGTCCCACAGACTTCGCAAGCCTATAGCCGTCGCCTGTTGAGCCTGCCCGTGGATAGGACTTTCCGCCAGTTGCAACGATAACGCTTTCGCCGTAATAATCCCCATGCTCGCATTTAAAGCCCTCTGCTCTGCCGTCCTTTATGATAAGCTCTTTTACCTCATCGTCGATAAACTGCACACCACTGTCCTCGCAGGCTTTCACAAGTGCTTTTACGATATCCTTTGCGTTGTCGCTCACAGGGAAAACTCTGTTGCCACGCTCAGTTTTAAGCTCCACACCAAGACACTCAAAAAAGCTCATAACGTCCTCAGGTGCAAATCTGCTCAGTGCTGAATACATGAACTTGCTGTTGCGTGGGATATTTTTCATAACAGTGTCAGCGGTACAGTTGTTTGTGACGTTACACCTGCCCTTGCCTGTTATCATGAGTTTTCTGCCCTGACAGCCGCTATGCTCGATAACAGCAACGCTCTTTCCACGCCAGCCAAGCTGAACTGCGCAGAACATTCCTGCCGCACCTGCGCCTGCTATAACTGCGTCAAATCTTCTCACTGTGTATCTTCCTCGCTTTTTGCGTAAACGTCATACTCAGCCCAAACCTTTTCAAGACGTTCAAAGGTCTGGGACACTCTGTCGATATTTCTTATGGATACCGCAACAATAAGTGCATTTATAAGGCTCAGAGGTGCAACGAGAGAGTCAACGAATGAAGCCATATCGCTTCTTGCAAGAAGCAGGCTGTCTGCATACTTTGCGATAGGCGAAGCCTTTGAGTCTGTTATAGCTATAACGTTCGCACCGTTGCTCTTTGCATATTTAAGTGCCTTGACGGTCTGCTTTGAATACCTCGGGAAAGATATGCCTATCATGGCGTCCTTTTCGTCTATTCTCATTATCTTTTCAAAAAGCTCTGAAGTAGTCGTACTCTGAACAAGCTTTACATGGGGGAAAATAAGTCCCAGATAATAAGCAAGGAACGAAGCGATAGAAGCTGCACTTCTCGTACCCATTATGTAAAGGGTATTGCAGGATACGATAGTGTCAACGGCATTGTTAAAGTCCTCCTTTGAGGTTTCCTCCAAAGTACGCCTTATCTTGTCGATGTCGAGATTGAGTACCCTTTCAAGCACGTTGTCACTGCTCATAAGGTCGGAAGTGACCTCTATTCTCTGAACAGTTGTAAGCTTGTTTCTCATAAGCTCCTGCAAACCTTTTTGAAGGGCAGGATAGCCGTCATAGCCAAGCTCTGAGGCAAATCTTACCACCGTTGATTCGCTGACGCCCACGGTTTTTCCAAGCTTCTGAGCCGTCATAAAAGCCGCTTTGTCATAGTGGGAGAGAATGTAGTTCGCAATAAGCTTGTGTCCCTTTGATAAGCCTGAAAGCTTTTCATTGATAAGCGTAAATAAATCTTTTTCCATTTCTATCTATACCTTTCAGCATATTTTTTAGGCATATCGCATCATACGGTGTTGCCTTAAGCCCACAGATCCTCCTGTAGGGCGAGTATCCTTTTTCTTCTTGCTTCTGTTTTGTCCTTATCTGGGATATAAACGCCGTCCTTTAAGATAAGCACGTCACCCTCGTGAACGTCTTTTGTTTCAGAAAGCGGTATATCCTTTTTTTCTCCTTGCTCAGTTTCGCACACGGCATAGCCGTTTTCTATCCTGTCAACTATAAGAATCTCTTCCATATCACTTTTCTTCCTTTTCAGCAGAAACGCTCAGACCCTCGCCATCTGAGCTGAAAACTATCGTTCCCACATCTGCAGTGACATACAAATGGGAAGCATATTTTTTCAGCCTTGTGACAGTTTCTTCGTGTGGGTGACCATACTTGTTGCCCTTGCCGCAGGATATAACAGCATATCTCGGCATGACCTTGTTAAGAAAATCGACCCCCGAAGAAGTGGAACTGCCGTGATGACCTGCTTTAAGCACCTTTGCGGAAACATCATAACCCTGAGAAAGTATATCTTTCTCCTCAGTGGTCTCGCAATCCCCCGTGATAAGAAAGCTGTTCTCACCGTCTGTTATCTTCACAAGTGTGGAATAATTATTAAGATCATCATAATCCTTTTTGGGTGTGAAAAGCTCAACCTTACAGCTTCCAAGCTCAAATTTCATAGGCTTTGCCTGTGTTATCTTCAATCCATTTGCCTTTATACTTTTGAGCATTTTCTCATATATCGTTGTGGTGGGCGTCATATCAGCCTTGACTTTCGGCATAATGAATTTATCCACCTGAAACTGGTCTATTATCTCGCTCATTTCACCAATATGGTCAGCGTGAGGGTGGGTGGCAATGAGATATTTTAACTCTGTCACTCCCTGCTTTTCAAGATATTTTTCTATTTTATTGCTGTCATCTTTATCGCCGCTGTCAATGAGCATAGCCTCCCCTTGTGATATCACAAGGGTGCTGTCGCCCTGACCAACATCGATAAAGTGCACCTCTGTCTGAGCGTGTTCCGCCGGCTTGTCCTCAACGCCAGCCTTGATAAGCAAGCTGTCGAAAGAAACTAACCCTGTCAGGTCAAGCACTGTAAAAAGCAGCACCACAAAAACCGCTATGAGCGTTACCGCCTTTTTAAGCGGTGCTGTCGAATTTTTCTTTTTCACAGATCTGCCTGCCATGTTATCCCTTTCCGCCTGAGCTATCTTCTTGCCTGCATTTCAGCCCATTCTTCTTTTGTTATGTTTATCTTTCGTGCCTTAGAGCCTTCCTGTGGTCCTATTATGCCCATTTCCTCTATCTCGTCCATGATACGGGCGGCTCTAGGGAAACCGAGCTTTAGCTTTCTCTGCAAGAACGCAGTAGAAGCGTTATTTGTCTGCACGATTATGGATATTGCCTGATTTACAAGGTCATCATCAGGATTTACGGAAACATTATCGCTGCCTGCCGAACCGCTGTCCTTTGGCTGTGGAGTATTCTCCTCCACCTCTGCGATAACTTCGTCGCTGTATTCTGCGGTATGCTCGTTCTTGAGGAAGTTTACAACCTCTCTTATCTCAGAAGTCGCTGCATAGCCGCTCTGCATTCTTATAGGCTTTTTAACGCCAACAGGCTTATAAAGCAGGTCACCGTTTCCAAGAAGCTTCTCTGCACCGCTTTCATCAAGTATAACTCGTGAGTCAACGTTGCTGGATACACTGAGAGAAACTCTCGATGGGATATTTGACTTGATAAGTCCTGTCAACACGTCCGCCCTAGGGGACTGTGTTGCGATTATCATATGTATTCCTGCCGCACGAGCGAGCTGTGCAAGTCTTAAAACTGAATCCTCTACCTCGCTTCTCGCAGCCATCATAAGATCGGCGAACTCATCGACCACAATAACTATCTGTGGCAGCAGGTCGATCTTTGCACGGACTTCGTCCTGCTCCTCGGCAGGCTTATTGCGTTCTTCAAGAACCATGTCGTTAAACTCCTGCAAGTTCTTTACATTGTTCGCCTCGAACATAAGATAACGCTTGTTCATTTCATTTACCGCCCAGCCAAGCGCACCAGCCGCTTTTAAAGGCTCGGTAACAACAGGGATAAGCAAATGAGGTATCTTATTATAAATAGGAAACTCGACTTTCTTAGGGTCGATAAGAATAAGCTTTACTTCGTCAGGCGACGCATGGTAAAGTATAGAAAGTATGATAGAGTTTGTAAAAACAGACTTACCTGAACCTGTTGTACCTGCAACGAGCATATGCGGCATTTTGGCGATATCGCCGATAATGATATTACCTTCGATATCCTTGCCCACTGCAAAGGTAAGCTTGCCCTTTGCCTTTCTGTATTCCTCGCTGTCGATAAGCTCACGGAGAGAAACCGTATCTCTATGATCGTTCGGCACTTCTATGCCTATGCACGCCTTGCCCGGCACAGGAGCTTCGATACGAACGCTCATTGCCGCGAGGTTAAGTGCAATATCGTCTGCAAGACCCGTTATCTTCGACACTCTTACGCCTGCTGCAGGCTGAAGCTCATATCTTGTAACGGACGGACCTCTGTGTATGCCCACGATCCTTGTTTTAGCGCCATATGTTTCAAGCGTTTCCACAAGCTTCGCAGATTTCTCTTGTATCTCCTGCTGGACTATCTCGGAAGCCACAGGATTTTTAGCATATTTGAGTATATCCACAGGCGGATAAACGTAAGCAGATATTTTATTATCTTTCTCAAAGAACGTTGTCTGACCATTCTTATCAACATTAACTACTGGTGGCTTGACAGGCTCGTCCTTGGACTTCTTTTCTTCTCTGCTGTCACCTATTGCGTTTTCTATTATCTTTTTAAGCTCCTCATTATCTGTAGTCTTAGCCGTTTCTTCAAGCTTTTCATGTGTTATCACAGGGGCTTCTACAGGGTGGACCGGCATATCTATCTTTGAAGCGTCAACCTTGTCGGTGGCTTCTTCCGCCTCTGCAACAGGCACAAAGGCTTCCGCCGCAGTGTCAGGGCCATCATCAGGATAGAACTTTGCAATATCCACTCTGCCGTTACGCTTAGGTTCTTTCTTCTCTCTTGGAGGCTTCGGAGGCTGAGCCGCACGCTCGATACGCTCCTCGTTCACCGCTTCATAGCTCTTTACAAAAGGCTTTGAAATCGCTTTGAGAAGCTGCGGAAGCGTAACATTTGTAAGCAGCATTATAAAAGTGAACGCCACAAGCACGATAACGATACCTGCGCCAACTCTTTTGAAAAGCGAAAGCAAAGGCCAGCCAAGCAATGCGCTTGTAAGTCCGCCGCCGCGGAGCTGTTTTCCATCATTGAAAAGCCCCACAAGTTTAAGCCAGAACGAACTTCCGTCCACAGAGCCCACTTGGATTATCTGAGCCATGCCGCTTATAAGAAGCATAAGAACGCTTCCCTCCACCACCTTCGCTATGACCTTGTTGTGTGTCACATCTGAAGCTATCATAAGGGCAACATAGATGATCATAGGTGCAAACAGAAATACTGTCACGCCGAAAAGTCCTCGGTTCAGCTCATGGAGCCATTTCCACAAGCCGTCCCCTTCCACGAACGTGATAAGCAGTTCAAGTATGCCGAAAAAGAAAAGTATGTAAGACCAGAAGCGTCTGTTCTCTCTTTCTCTCACTGCTGTCATGGAATTTGACTGTGGCGGCTTACTCTGAGGCTTTTGCTGTTTTGTATTCTTTTTTGCAGCTTGCGCAGGCTTTTGTGCGGGCTTTTTCTTTGCCGCTGTCTGCTTTGGCGCAGGCTTTGAGCCTTTCTTTTGAGCTGCCATTTATTTTACCATTCCTTTCGGTATTTGTCTTATTTAAGCAAATAAAGGCAAAATGTTATTTGCCTTTATAACCCACAAAAAAGCCTGAAAACAGAATTTCAAGCTTTTTCACAGAAACTGTATTATCTTATGTCATTACTTTGCAAAGGATATAGGGTGACCCATGCACATCTCAATAAATGAGATAACAAGGACTATGACGCCAAGCACAAGGGTATAATAAGCAAACACCTTGAATTTATCCGTTTTAACGAGCCAGTTTACAAGCTTGATAGCACAAAGTCCCACAAATGCGGCAACTACAAATCCAACTGCACAGCTAACCCAATCTATATCAGTATGTGTTGAAACTGCGTCCTTGACTTCAAGCAGACAGCTCATAAGTATAACAGGTATGCCCATAATGAAAGAATACTTTACCGATGTTTCTCTGTTCATGCCTGAGAAAAGTCCCGCTGAGATAGTCGAGCCTGATCTTGAAACGCCAGGCAACAGTGCAACTCCCTGAAAAAGTCCGACCGTTATTGCGTCCTTATAAGCTATATTGCCCTGAGTCTTTTTACCCTTTACACAGCGGTCTGACATAAAAAGTATTGCCGATGTATAAAGGAAACATAGACCCTCTGCGAAAATGCTTGAATCCTCTGCAATGCCCTCAAACCAGCCCTTAAATGGCAGGAACGGTACAAGGCAGAAGCAGGAAACAATTATCATAACTATCATACGCCTTGGAGGATTCATATTTTTAAGAGTGAACTTGCCTGTAAAAATATCCTTTATCATAACGCCAAGCTCTTTTATCATATCCCATATTGTCTTCCTGAAAGCCACAAATACTGCTACCAGTGTGCCAAGGTGAAGTATCGCTGAGAAAAACAAAGCTCCCTCTCCGCTGTTTCCTGTAAAATGCTGATATAATGAAAGATGTCCTGAACTTGAAACTGGAAGAAATTCCGTCAAGCCCTGAATTATAGCCTGAAAAATCGCATTGATGATACCCATTGCTGTCCTCCGAAATTTTGTTATTTGTCAGAGATAAAAGCCGTCATGGCTGAGATAATGTGCCGGATCTGTGTCCAAAGCAGTATCATCACCCTCAAACTCTTCTCCGATATCTACGTCAGTCCTGAACACGTCATAAAGGTCGATTATTGTCTGAAACATTTTCAGCTTTCTCCTTTTCAGAACTGTTTTCTATCATATCATAAAGGCAGTCTATCGCCTCGGAAAGCCCTCCGAGCCTGTCGATAAGCCCCTCTTTTACAGCCTGCTCCCCGTCGATAACAGAACCAACGTCCATTACAAGCTCGCCCGTTGACATCATAAGCTCACGGAAACGCTCAGGCTTTATGGCTGAATTATCGCACACAAAGCGAACTATCCTTTCCTGCATTTTATCAAAATAAGAAAGCGTCTGAGGTACTCCCAGCACAAGCCCGTTCATTCTAACAGGGTGTATGGTCATTGTGGCGCTTGGCACTATAAATGACTTTTTCGCACACACCGCCAACGGCACGCCTATGGAGTGACCTCCGCCCACAACCATTGACACAGTAGGCGTTTTCATACTAGCAATAAGCTCTGCAATGGCAAGTCCTGCTTCCACATCTCCGCCCACAGTGTTGAGGATTATCACAAGACCCTCTATGCTCCTATCCTGCTCGATAGCAACAAGGGCAGGTATGATATGCTCATACTTGGTGGTCTTGTTTTGTGCAGGCAAAATATAATGCCCCTCCACCTGACCGATAATGTTCAGGCAGTGTATAACGTGCTTTGCGTCTGGCAATGTGACAGAACCCATTTCCTTTATCTGCCTTATATCCTCAGCAAGCTTTTCGCTCTCTACATTTTCTTCTTGTTCAGACACTCAGATACCTCCCGTTCTTCATTAGTAACTTTCGTCACAAGAGAAGTATTTGCAGTGTTCATTGAAAATATGCAGGAAAACCGCCACACCTTTAATATAATAGCACAAGTTCTACCTAATGTCAACAACTTGCAAGGGCTAAAAAAAACAATTTTGCAGGAAATTTACGCTATCCTGCAAATTATTTATAAAAAGTTTAAATCTATTTTTGATACTCCTCAGCAAGCACCTGTTCACACCAAAGTATAAGATCTGCGAAATCTTCCTTGTCAAGATAGGAGAAATACTTGTTCACAGCCTCACCCTCAGCAGCTTCTATGGTGTCCGTCAGGCAATAGCCGTCAGAAGAAATAGTTATCTCTGTTTTGGTGTTCTCTTTAAGTCCTAGAGTTATCTGTATAAAATCAAGTCCCGGATCTTTAGACGGAGCCGTCCTGTATGAAGCGTTGCCGAAGCTGTCTATCATTTTCACAAGCTCGTTGTAATCATCATGATCGGCAAGATAGCATTCTCCGTATTCTCCGCCTACTTTCACACAAACCTTTGCATATGCGCCCTCGTAGATATCATAATTATAAAAGTCATCAAAGCAAGCATAGTATATGCCGCCATTCTTTGTGAGCTTGTAAAAGCCTTTGTACGCCTTATTAGTGTCTATGCTGTCGGCTGATATCTTCTCAACAGAATCCCACTTATCCGAGCCGTCTGATGACACAACATTTTTACCGTCAGGAATCATAAGTGAATAAACAGCGTCTGTGCCGCTGTCATCAGCCTGCGACTCATATGTATAAAGGCTGTCAGCGGAGAATTTCTTATGCTTATAGTCACTTAAATTTCCGTCGCTGTCATATTTCATATACTGCATAGGAGCGTTGCGCTCTTTATCATAAGAAAGCTGTAGAATACCATTGCTCACCACAGTTATTTCAGTGTACTCATCAGCTTCAAGCACAACGTTTCCCGACTTGTCAAGAAGTCCCACTGCTCTGCCGTCACGATAAGTGAAGAAAAGATCTGCAAGAAGCTTTTCACATTTATATTCCTCAAAAGACTGCTCCTCAACCTCGGCAACATACTGAGTGCTGTCAAAGCTTGTATAAAGCTTTCGTGAAAGCTCGTCAAGGCTTTTTATTTTATTCAGAAACTCCGGAAATTTGTATTCCTTGACCTTCACATTGCTTGGTTGAGCTGAGTCGCTTGTCTTTATCTGCGACACCGCAGACGACTGTGTTGTTTCTTTGTCTTTTTCACAGCCGAACATAGAAATTGTCAGCGTCAATGCAAGCGCAAGAGCCGCACATTGTTTTCTTTTTGTCATCGTTATCCCCTCGTATTTTATTTTGTTATCTCACAGCACGAGCCGTTACACTATATTATAATACACAAATCTGATTTTTGCAAGATATATTAAAACTTTTTATTCTTTATCATAGCAGTATGGTAATACGCTAAATGTTATAAAAGTGTTAAATGTTTAAAAGTGCCTTTACATATAGAATGTTTTGTGCTATAATATTCTGGTGGCAGTGTTGAGTTTGATAAATATCTGCTACTAATTTTGCTGATTTATGGCAAGGAGGATAAAATTAAATGGTTAGAGCGATTGTCGGCGCAAACTGGGGCGACGAGGGTAAGGGCAAGCTTACCGATATGCTTGCTGAAAAGTCTGATATAGTAGTAAGATTTCAGGGCGGTGCTAACGCAGGACATACTATTGTAAATCACTACGGAAAGTTCGCTTTGCACACTTTGCCTTCCGGCGTATTTTATGATCACACAACAAATATTATCGGCAACGGTGTTGCACTTAATATCCCTGTATTTTTCAATGAGCTTAAAAAGGTAACTTCCGAAGGCGTTCCAATGCCTAAGATACTTATTTCCGACAGAGCGCAGATGGTAATGCCATATCACGTTTTGTTCGATCAGTACGAAGAAGAAAGACTCGGAAAGGCAAGCTTCGGCTCAACAAAATCGGGTATCGCACCTTTCTATTCTGATAAATATGCAAAGATAGGTTTCCAGGTACAGGAGCTGTTTGACGAAAAGGCTCTCAAGGTAAAGATAAAGAGAGTTCTTGAAACTAAGAACATTCTTCTTGAACACCTTTATCATAAGCCTCCTATCGACGCTGATGAGCTTTTCAATACTCTTATGGAGTATAAGGAAATGGTAGCACCATACGTATGCGACGTATCTGCTTTCCTTTGGAACGCTATCAAAGAGGGCAAGAACGTTCTTCTTGAGGGTCAGCTTGGATCACTGAAGGATCCTGACCACGGTATCTATCCAATGGTAACATCTTCATCTACACTGGCAGCATACGGTGCTATCGGTGCAGGTATACCTCCTTATGAGATAAAGACTATCGTAACTGTTGTTAAGGCTTATTCTTCCGCAGTTGGTGCAGGTGCATTCATTTCTGAGATATTCGGCGACGAGGCTGATGAGCTGAGAAAGAGAGGCGGCGACGGCGGAGAGTTTGGTGCAACAACAGGCAGACCTAGAAGAATGGGTTGGTTCGACTGCGTTGCAACTAAGTATGGCTGCCGTATCCAGGGCGCAACAGATGTTGCTTTCACAGTAGTTGACGTTCTTGGCTATCTTGACAAGATACCTGTATGCGTAGGCTATGAGATAGACGGCGAGGTAACAACAGACTTCCCTACAACAAGAAAGCTTGAAAAGGCAAAGCCTGTTTTTGAAGTTCTCGACGGCTGGAAGTCAGACATCAGGGGCATCAAGAAGTATGAAGATCTTCCTGAAAACTGCAAGAAGTATATCGACTTCGTTGAAAAGCATATCGGCTTCCCTATCACAATGGTTTCAAACGGACCAAAGAGAGAGGACATCATCTACAGAGAAAGCCCACTTTCAAAGTAATTTCAAATATCACAAAAGGCTGCGGCAAAAAAGTCGCAGCCTTTTTCATTTAGAGTGTAAAAAACGAATGATCGGCACGCCGCATTTCTGCGAAACAGAAATTGAGCCGCTCCCCTACAAATAACGTAGATATCGTTGATTTGGTACAGGTATGATATTAAACACTAACTAAGTGTAGTTCTACATTTTGGCTTTATTGAGAAAATAGAGGATATCTTTTGGAGAATAAGCTTCTACCGCTCCGTCACGGAGAAGCGCACACTGTCCTGCGTATTTCTCGCTGAAAATGTCATGAGGCGGTATAACAAAAACGTCTTTATTCTGGGATAAAGCATGATTTACAGTATTCAGCGTACCGCTGCGTATTCCTGCTTCAACCACAAGAACGCAATGTGAAAGTGCCGAAACTATGCGGTTTCTTATACGAAAATTCTCAGGAACAGGTCTTGCCTGCGGGAAAAATTCTGAGATAGCTACCCCATGTGTTGCTATCTCACGCTTAAAGCCCGTCCTGCCACGAGGATAATCATATTCTAGCCCACAGCCCATAACAGCTACAGTGCTTCCACCTGCACGCATCGCACTGCGGTGTGCGGCAGTGTCGATACCCATAGCAAATCCGCTTATGATATTTACTCCTCGCTCTGCAAGAAAACTTGAAAACTCCTCCGCCACGGCTACAGAATAATCGCTTGGTTCTCTAGTGCCGATAATGGCAACGCTCTTTTCAATAGACAGACAGCTTACATCACCACGGCAGAAAAGCACAGCAGGTGGACATTCTATCTGTTTCAACCGTTCAGGATAAAGAGGGTCGTCAGGGGTGAGGATATATATACCCTTTTTCTCGCAGTATTCAGCCACCTGTTTCGCCTGAAAGAACGTACAGCAGGCTATCTTTTCAGCCTCCTGCTGAGTAACATATCCACAGCGCAGTGACAATAGATCATCGCACATTTCTTCAACGCTGTCATAATATGACATAACGTCCCACAAACGCTTGTCCGCAGGTCCGAACGCAACATCGAGCCACAGCCACAACAGCTTCCTGTCTGTATTTTCAAGCATTTTTCCTGCACCTCCAGTTGGCAGATTTCTTTTAATCTTATTGTATCATATTTTATTGTTAAAAACAACAAAATTTTATAGCATTTTGGTTAAATCAAACGATTTCGGTTGAAATGGGCAAGACCATATGTTATAATGGATATTGAAAATTTGAACTTGAAAGGATCGTTGCTTAATGATAAACAAGCTTGACCTCAGCGGCGAGTGGCTGCTGTGTCTTGACAAGGAATGTAAGGGTACTGACCTTGTTTTTGATGATACAATAAACCTTCCGAACACTACTTCCAACGCTAAAAAAGGCGAATACAATACTAAGAGAGAAACTGGCTTTCTTACAGACACATATAAATTTGAGGGCTTTGCATGGTTCAGAAAAAACGTTGACTTCTCTGCTCTGCAATGTGAAAATCTTAAACTTTATCTTGAAAGAACAAGAATAACTGAACTTTATATAGACGGCAAAAAGATAGGCAGGCAGGAGAGCCTTTGCACTCCGCACATCTATGACCTGAACGAGTATATCGGTACTGGCATACATGAAATGACTATCTGCGTTTCAAATGTTGGCTACAAGACCAAGGGCGGACACCTGACTTCACCTGACACTCAAACCAACTGGAATGGTATCACAGGACGCATCGAGCTTATAGGCTACAAAAACGCCCACGCTGAAAATGTTATGCTTTGGTGCGATATCCACAACAAGACAGTAAGGGTAACAGCCAACATAACAGGCGAAAAAAGCGGAAAAGCTGTCATAAGCGCTGAGAGCTTCAACAGCGAAAAGAACCATACACCTGCTGTGCAGAGCTTTGAGTACACAAACGGCAAGCTTGACGCTTTATACAAAATGGGCGACGATTGCCTGCTTTGGAGTGAGCATGAGCCTAATCTCTACAAGCTGAGAATAGATATCGACGGCGACGTAAGCGAGCATATCATCGGTATGCGTGAGTTCAAGACTGAGGGTGGAAAATTCACCATAAACGGAGAAAAAACTTTTCTCAGAGGAAAGCATGACGGCATGATATTCCCTAAGACAGCCTTTGCCCCTACCGACCTTGACGAGTGGCTGAGGGTAATGAAGATATCAAAGTCATACGGCATGAACCACTACCGCTATCACACCTGCTGTCCCCCTGAGTCTGCGTTTGTCGCTGCGGATATGCTTGGAATTTATATGGAGCCACAGCTTCCTTTCTGGGGAACTATCACAGAAGAGGGTGAGGAAAACCACAATCAGGAGGAGCAGGATTTCCTCGTTGAAGAGGGCTTCAATATGCTGAAATTCTTCGGCAATCACCCTTCCTACTGCATGATGTCAATGGGCAACGAGCTTTGGGGCTCAAAGAAGATACTCAACGATATCATAGGCGGCTACAAGAAATTTGACAACAGACATCTTTATACGCAGGGCTCAAACAATTTCCAGTGGTTCCCTAACGTTATAGAAAATGACGATTTCTTTGTTGGCGTAAGACTTGCAAACGACAGGCTTATAAGAGGCTCATACGCTATGTGTGACGCTCCGCTTGGTCATATTCAGACTGACAAGCCTGCGGCAAATCACGATTATGACAGCATTATAAGACCGCAAAAGCAGGCAAGCTCCACGGAAATTTCAGAGGACGGCACTGTTCAGATACAGTACGGCACGACCATGAAAACTGTCAAGGCAAGCGAAGCTGACGCAGATTTTATTCCTGAAGTGCCTATCGTTACTCACGAAATAGGTCAGTATGAAACTTATCCGAACTTCAAGGAGATAGAAAAATACACAGGCTCTCTTAAAGCCAGAAACTTTGAGGTATTCAGAGAAAGACTTGATGAAAAGGGTCTGCTTCCGCTGGCTGAGGATTATTTCAAATGCTCAGGCAAGCTTGCTGTGCAGTGCTATAAGGAAGAAATGGAGGCTGTTTTCCGTTCAAGACTTCTTGGCGGTTTCCAGATACTTGATATTCAGGATTTCAGCGGTCAGGGTACTGCCCTTGTGGGTGTACTTGACGCATTTATGGACAGCAAGGGACTTATCACAGACAGCGAGTGGAGAGAGTTCTGCAATGATGCTGTTGTAATGGCGCGTTTTGACAGCTATGTTCTTGAAGCTGGCAGCAGTTTCAAGGCGCACACAGAGCTTTGCAATTACAGACCTGACCTTAAAGGCGGCAAGCTTATTTGCACCCTCACTCTTGAAAACGGTGATGTAATTGGCAAGGTGGAAAAGAATTTTGTTGCAGAAGGCAACTACACTGAAATTTGCGATGTAGAGTTTACTCTCCCACAGGTAACAAAGAACACAAAGGCTGTGCTTGCACTTGAAATTGAGGGTACTGACATACGCAATCACTATGACCTTTGGGTCATTCCGACAGTTGAAAAGACAGATATAAGCGGCGCATACATTTTTAACGAGGTAAATGAGGAAGCTGAAAGTCTGCTGAAACAGGGCAAGACCGTGCTTATCCTCCCTGACCTTTCAAAGCTTGAAAACTCTATTGAGGGCTTCTACTGTCAGGACTTCTGGTGCTATCATATGTTCTGTATCATCTCACAGATGATGAAAAAACCCGACCCTGTTGGCACAATGGGACTTCTTATCGACACCGAACACCCTGCTCTTGCAGGCTTTGCAGGGGAAAAATACTCAACGCCACAGTGGTGGGAGATAGTTCAGAACTCACGCTCGATTATTCTTGACGACTTTAAGGGCGAAAAAAATGTTATCGTGAGAACTATCGACAACTTTGACCGCAACCACGATCTTTCACTCCTCTACGAGTATGAAAAGGACGGCGGCAAGGTGGTAGTTTGCTCATGCGATTTTGATAAGCTTTCCAAGTCACCTGAGGGACGTGCGTTCATAAAGTCTGTTGTTGACTATGTAAAAAACTAACAGAATATTTATTGCTAAGGGCTGTACTGTTTTGCGGTACAGCCATTATTTTGTTTGTGCTTGTTGCATAAAACGCCCGCAAAACATTTGTCTGATATAACAAAAGTGCCGACACCACAGTGGCATATGGTTCACTTATTACGAAAAATGTGTTATAATTTAGGTGTATGTTATACAGGAAGGTGATGTTAAGTGCCAAAAGTAAAACGTTATAAATACAAGAATATTGCAGCGGCTCTTGCCATACTGCTTTTGATCATTCTGGGAATATCTACATCGTGCAGTTCAAAGGCTGCCAGCCCGAAGAAAATTTCCGACAGCTCGTCAAACTCCTCTGCGGTCAAGGCTGACAGCAGCAGTAAAAAAGCTGTAAAAAAGCTTACGGGCAATTATATGTATGTTACCGCAAAAAACAAAACTGATATGGTAAATGGAGATCTTATTCTCGTTAATGGCGACCATTCCTTCACCGGTACAGTGAATAACACGGACACAGTTTATTCCTATTTGTTTGACAAGAACGGAAGTCAAATAATGTCCACCAGCAGCACTCAACTGGCGGCTAAAAAAGAGACCTTTGAAGCCTTTGGCAAAATGGGCAATGATTTTTATGCTGACAAGAAGATATCAACACTTATGATAAACACAGCTATGCCTGCGGAAGATGATGAAGACAGTAGCTCTGCCTGCTACGAGCATGACACTGGACTTGCCTTTGACCTGCATCTTTATGACGCAAGCACAGGCGCATATCCTGAGTTTACAGGCGAAGGAGATTATAGTTGGATATCTGAAAACTGCTGGAAATACGGACTTATCCTCAGATACCCAGAGGACAAAGCTGACATCACAGGTGTAAGCCCTATGGCTTATCATTTCAGATATGTAGGTATACCACACGCTGAGATAATGACAGCAAACAAGCTTTGCCTTGAAGAATACATAGATTTTGTCAAGGATTATACATTTGAAAAGCCGCTTACATTCACGGCTTTTGATGACACTGAGTATTCAGTTTACTACGTTGCCGCAGACAAGGGCAGCACCACGAACGTGCCAGTACCACTTGACGACAGCAACAATGAGCGTCCTAACACTATCTCAGGCAACAACGTTGACGGTTATATCGTCTGCGTGAATATGACAGAAAATGCAGCACCTGCTGACTCGTCCTCTCAGACAGACCAGCAGGCGGCTACAGAATAAATTTTTCGGAGGAAATAAAATGCTTAAAGAAACAGTAGAAATAAAAGTAGATTATGAAAAGGCTGGCGTTTCAAGCGAAGGCTGCGCACCTGTGCTTGATTGCTATTACAACACACTCACTGAGGAAATAGGCAGAAAGAAGCACAAGGCAATTATAATCTGCCCGGGCGGAGGATATGATTGGTGTTCTGAGCGTGAAGCTGAACCTGTTGCATTCAGATTTCTGGGTGCAGGCATATGCGCATTTGTGCTAAGATACTCATGCGTCAAGAAAAAATTCCCTACTGACGCTTTGGAATGTGCGGCGGCTGTCAAGTATGTTAGAGATAATGCGGAGAAATTTGACATTGACCCTGACAAAATAATAGTATGCGGTTTTTCAGCAGGCGGACACCTTGCGGCAACAATGGCAAACTTCTGGAACAGCGAGCTGCTCACAAAGCCTCTTGGCTGCAATCCTGAGGACATCAAGGTAAACGGCTCTATCTTGGGCTATCCTGTTATCACATCCGACCCTGAATACACTCATGAAGGCTCAATACTCAATATTATTGGCGAGGAAAAATCATCGGAGCTCAGAGAACTTGTTTCAATGGAGAAGAGAGTATCAGAGAACACTCCTCCTACATTTATCTGGCACTGTGCTGATGATGGCTGTGTAAGGGTTGAGAACACACTTTGGTATATGTGCAGTCTTTCAAAGTATCACATTCCATTCGAGAGCCACATTTATGAATACGGCGGACATGGACTTGCATTGTGCGACGAAACCACTGCCACATGGGAAGGTCACTATCAGCCGGTGGCGGCTCATTGGGCAGAGGCGGCTATTGATTGGGTACATAGGCTATAAAAATATGTTGCGTGTGGCAACATAATTAAGCTAAAAATGACTCACATCAATTTGATATATACTCATATAGACATTTTCAAAGAACTAATATGAATGACATATATAGTGAACTATGAACAGAACAGGTAGATACCTCAATTGAGGTATCTACCTGTTTTTATTTGTCCTTTTCTCTGCACTCATATGATCTGTAAAGAAGTTGGATATGTTTTGACGTGAGTCATTTTTTATCAAGAATATTGAGTATCCCTCGGAATATATGTTAAATCTGTTGGTTATCCCCAAACTTCCTCGGCAATCTCCTTAACAAGAGCAAGCTTTGCCCACTGCTCCTCCTCTGTGAGCTTGTTGCCTATCTCACAGGAAGCAAAACCGCACTGTGGGCTAAGGCAAAGTCTGTCAAGTGAGATGTACTTTGCAGCCTCGTGGATACGGTCGATAACAGCCTGCTTGTCCTCAAGCTCAGGCTTCTTTGATGTGATAAGTCCGAGAACGACCTTCTTGTCGCCGCTTACTGCTTTCAAAGGTTCAAAGCCACCTGAACGCTCATCGTCAAATTCAAGATAATATGCGCTTACGTTCTCGCCTGCAAAAAGTGTTTCTGCAACGCTGTCATAGGCGCCGCTGCTTGCATATGTTGAGTGGAAGTTACCACGGCAAACGTGTGTTGTGATAACAAGATCCTCAGGCTTGCCCTCGATAGCAAGGTTGTTTATTCTCAACAGAAGTCTTTTTATATCCTCAAGACCTGCGTCGTCAACTCCAAAAATAGCCTTTGCATTAGGGTCAACTATCATGCCCCATGAGCAATCATCAAACTGAATGTTGCGGCAACCTGCTGCGTAAAGGTCAGCGATGACTTTTCTGTAGCCCTTTGCGATATCCTGAACAAGCTCTTCTGTATCGTTATAATACTTCTTTGTGTTCTCCAGTGCGAAAGGCATTATCATCTGCTCAAGAAACTGTGCAGGTGCAGGGATAGTCTGCTTTGCAACTGTGGTCTCGTCCTCGAGAGCCTTAACGAATTTGAAATGCTCAACAAATGGGTGGTCGCCAACTGATACCTTGCCTGTGAGGTATGTATCGTCTATCATTGCGGCCTCGCCATGGAATGGCAGACCCGTCTGTGTCTTGCTGTGACCAACGCCGTTAAAGCCCCACATAAAGTCAAGATGCCATGTTGCTCTGCGAAACTCGCCGTCCGTGATGATATGATAACCAGCCTTTTTCTGCTTTGCAACGAGATCAAGGATAGCCTTATCCTCTACCTCTTTAAGCTGCTGGACTGTTATAGCGCCGTTTTCAAAATCTGCTCTTGCCTTTTTCAGATAGTCAGGTCTGAGAAAGCTGCCCACAAAATCGTAGCGGCATGGTACTTTGATATTATTGCTCATTTTTATTACCTCTTTCATTTTATTATAGTTTATTTCCTATTGGTTTGCTGGTATTTAGTATAGCACGAAAAAGGGCGATAGTAAAATATTTATTTCTGTGGGATAGATATAGTTTCAAACTATATCGGATCGAATAGTTTGCTTGACTTTGGGGCATATGGTGTGGTATAATGAATAAATTGAAAGCAGAAATTAAGGAGTTTGGCATGAAAAGGGCATTGAGTATAGCATTTAAAATTCTATTGATAATTGTGTGTATCATCATATTATTTGTAATAATATCCGTTGTTCGCCATAAAATATGCAGTTCAAAAGAAAAGGACTTGCTTGCTCCTTTGGGCGAGCTGGTAGAAGTGAATGGTCACAATATGAGTGTTTATACAGAGGGCGAGGGTGACAAAACCCTTGTGTTTATGTCAGGAGGTGGAACTTGTTCGCCAATATTGGATTTTAAGTCGCTTTATTCGCTTTTAAGCAGCGAGTATAAGATTGCAGTAGTAGAAAAGTTCGGCTACGGTTTTAGCGATATTGTAGATGAAAAAAGAGATATAGATACTATATTGAGCGAAACGAGAATGGCACTTGATAAAGCAGGAATAAAAGGTCCGTATGTGCTTTGTCCTCACTCATTATCTGGACTTGAGGCTTTATACTGGGCACAGAAATATCCTGATGAGGTCGAAGCGATCGTCGGCTTAGATATGGCTGTGCCGACTTATTATGATGAAATGGACATAAGTATCCCTATGACAAAGTTAGGACATTATGCTGCTGTTTGGGGCATCACAAGGTGGATACCGAGCCTTGCAGAAAGCGACGCTATCAAATACGGAACGCTTTCCGAAAATGAAAAAGACATTTACAGGGCAGTATTCTACCAGAGAACAGCCACGGAAACTATGGTAGATGAAGTTAAAGCAGTAAAGGATAATGCGAATATCGTAAAGGAAAATGGTATTCCGCAAGTGCCGATGTTATTGTTTATATCAAATGGTTCGGGCGGAACAGGTTTTACAAAAGAACGTTGGAGAAGTATTCCTAAAGAATATATTTCAGGTCACGACAACGCAAGCTATATTGAATTAGACTGTCCGCATTATGTTCACGACTATGAGTACGAAGCGATAAACAAAGGGATCAGAACTTTTATCAAATAAAGTATAATTCAAAAGCCACCGATACAGCCCCCTCTGTATCGGTATTTTTCTGTCCTTACCGCCTTCCATCGCCCCAATTCTATTGACATTTCCACCTTGTTGTGCTATCATAAAAGTTTACGAGTTAGTCATAACTAGCTGTATGATACCGCAGAAGTAAGATAGATAAGAAAGGCGGAACATAATGAAAAGTTCTGCAATAGTAAAAAAGGCACTGCATAAAGCGGACGGCGTTTTGTATCCTGTTGCAGGCAGGAAAGATAAATTAGTTATCACAATGTCAATTTACAACGTCATGCAATGAATTTTTTTACTTTTATCATGCTTTTTGTCCACCTAATTTTTTTGAACAATCATGCTTTTTCTGACATATTATAAAAATGAAAATGCAAACGCAGTCACACTGATCTAATGCGTTTGAGATATGGAGGGTAATTTATGTCAGAAAAGTATTTTTTGGGCGCAATGACGCAGAATGGGTTTTCCACGGAATTTGGCAAGATAATGGCTGATAAGGAGTATTTCACATTCATACTCAAAGGAGGTGCAGGCACGGGAAAATCTTCACTTATGAAAAAGATAGCCGCCGAGTTTGAACCGACAGAGGACGTCACTAGATTTTATTGCTCCTCTGATCCTGCTTCCCTTGATGCAATCGTTCTGCATACATCAAAGGCCATAATCTGCGACGGCACTGCGCCCCACGTTATGGAATGTTCATATCCAGGAGTTTGTCAGGAAATAATCAACTTAGGAGAGTATTGGGACGAAGAAAAGCTGAAGGCCTTCAAATCTGAAATAATCGAGGTCACAGACAAAAATAAGTCGCTTTTGGCAAGAAGCAAAAGGTTTACCACTGCCCTGTCTAACGTTTGCTTCGATACCTACAATTGCGGTGAAGGCTGTCTGCTGGAGGAAAAGCTGAAAAGCTTCACAGAGCGATCAGCAAAACGTCTTCTAAACAAAAAAGGCTCTGGCAGCGGCAAAACTGATCTTAGACAGTTGACCGCTTTGACGGAATACGGCTGTATGACGCAGCTTGCCACTCTTGACAGCTACCTTGACGTGTTCGCCATGAATGATGATTATTATGCCGCTTCCCACAAGTTCGTCACCCTCATGGCACAGCAGGCTGTAAAGCGAGGTTACGATGTTATCCTCTGCCCTGCTATCCTATTTGGCAACACCCTTTACGAGCATTTGCTTATCCCGGAGGCTGGCATCGCATTTGTGATAAATTCTCCTATAAGCAAGCTTGACGGCTTTGAAAAAGCTATCAACATGGGCAGATTTTATGACAAGAAAAAGATCTCAGCCCTGAAAACAAGACTGAGATTAGATAAAGTCACCGCCTCCGACCTTGCAGAAGAAGTGTATTCAGGCATCAAGAAAGCCAAGAAAGTCCATGACGAGATAGAAAAGTATTATATCGCCGCAATGGACCACGCCGCACTTGATAAGGTTTGCGACAGCATTTCAAGGGAAATTCACGAAAGGACTATAAAATAGTTTTCCACATTCCGTCGTAAGGCGCAGGCTCAAAACCCATTTTCTTATAAAGCGATATGGCTCTGCCGTTTTCAAGCTCGACTTCAAGTCGGATACGGCGGAGCTTTTTGTCGCCATTTTCCTCGATATACTTAAAAAGCTCCCTGCCTAGACCTTTTGAGCGGTATTCCTCCAGCACAAAAAGCTCGTCTATCCATATAGTAATACCGCCTGCTTCAACTGAATATGTTTTCATTGTAACACAGTAGCCAACATTATTGCCGTCACAAACGAGCATATAACCCTGCACATACACGTCAGACCTCATCATTTCATCGAAGCCCTGCTCAAAATGCTCTCTTGGAACAGGTTTGTCCACCGCAGAAGAATTATAGAACTCAGTGGAAAATCTGATGTAATCTTCCCTGTCCTCAGGCACAAATTTTCTTATCATTTTTATCTCTCCGTTTCTTTGGTATTAGCCTATTATAGCATTTTAATTGCCATAAGTCAAATGCACAATTTTTGTTGCAAATGCTCAGATTATGTGATATAATTATCTTGGATAGTTTTAATCATATTTGTGAGGATAGATCATGAAATATACTTTTGATTGCGACCACTGGGGAAGCAGTTTTTCAGTGCCGTCTAAAGTGGTCGATAAATACATAAAATTAAGCGATGGCGACTTTGTAAAGGTACTTCTCTGCATACTCTGTTCAACGGAACGTGAATGCGACAGTGCAAAGCTTGCGGAAAAGTCAGGGCTTTCTGAGAACACTGTCATTGACGCTGTGACACACTGGGTATCACTGGGCGTTATCACCTCAGAACGCAGTGATACGGCAAAGCCTGCACAGGTCAAAGCCGTTTCTACACCTGTTTCAGAGCCTGAAACAAAGGCCGAGCCTGTTTCAAAAGTTGAGGCAGTTGCCCCGAAACGTCAGAGCGTTTCAAATAAGCTGTGCATAAGATATAAAAATTCTGAGATATTGGAAAAACAGCAGAAGGACCCTAACCTTGCACATCTTTTTGACGAGATACAAACCGTTTTACAACGCACTATCAATGGAACTGAGCAAGGGGAACTTCTTGCTCTTTATGAATATTACCGATTTGATGCTGCATCTATTCTCTTAGCCGCAGAATACTGTGTGTCACTTGAAAAGCACAACGTGTCTTACCTTGTGACAGTAATGCGAGGGTGGTTTGAACAAGACATCTGTACTTATCAACAAATTGAACAAGAAATAATTAGGCTTTCCAACATAAAAAAGTATGAATTCAAGGTACTGAAAATTTTCGGACAGACAGCAAAGCCGTCAAAGCAGCAGCTCGAGTTTATAGAAAAGTGGCGAACAATGGGCTTCACTGTTGAAATGCTGGAGATAGCCTATAACAAGTGCGTTGACAATACCAACAAACTGAATTACAAATATATAGACACAATACTGTCAAACTGGGCTGGCAAGAGCATCACTACCCCTGAACAAGTTACACACGAGGACGAAAAGTACCACACCTCCAAGAAAAATAAGAATACTAATAAGAATACAAATAAGCAAACTTCCTATGATCTTGATGATTTTGAAAAATTCGCAATGAATTTTGATCTCGAAAAATCAGGAAAGCTATGATAAGGAGTAAAAAATGAAATATTCAATAACCGCCTATGACAAGGCTGAAAATGAACTTAAAAGACGGCGTGAAGCTGTCATGAACGAGCATGAGGTTCACGCTCAGGAGATAGCACAGCGACTTCCTGAAATAGAGGTTCTTACAAGATCACTAAAAGCAAATAACTGTGAACTCATGAAGGGCATAGTAGGCAAAAATGCTCATGGAAGAGAATATATACAAAAAATGCGTCAAAACAATGCCAATACTAAACGTGCCATTAAAGGGCTGCTTAAAATGGGAGGTTATCCTGAAGACTACCTTGATTATCACTATTACTGTCCTAAATGCTGTGATTATGGCTATCGTGACGGAGTGAAGTGCAAGTGCTTCACCGACTTGCTGAAAAAATACACCACTGAGGAGCTTAACGAGAATTGCAGTATCCAGCTCCACGATTTCTCTGAGTTCAGAATAGAATTTTATCCTGAAAGCGACGGTAACGGAATGTCACCAAGAGAGAAAATGAGAACGGTATATTCAAACTGTCGTGCATATGCTGACAAATTTCATGAAAACTCTCCATCACTGTTTTTCATTGGCAAAACAGGTCTTGGCAAGACTTTTCTTTCAGCCTGCATTGCAAATGAACTTATACAAAAGGGCTACAGCGTCATTTTCGCCTCTCTGCTTAAGCTTCTCAGACAGATAGAGGACGAGCATTTCGGCAGAGCTACAGGTCAGACACTTGACATCATAGAGAATGCCGACCTTGTTATCCTTGACGACCTCGGCTCAGAATTTCAAACGAGCTTTACAGATTCCGTGATCTATGAAATAATCAACGAGCGTATCAACCTTGGCAGGCCAACGATAATCTCTACCAATCTCACCAATGAAGAATACAATGCAAAATATAATGAGCGTATAGTTTCGAGGCTCACAGGCTGTTTCATGCCTATTATGTTTGTGGGAAACGATATTAGACACGTAAAGCTGAAAAATAATCTTTAAGGGGTAAAAAAATGAAAAAAATCAGGGGAACTTTTCTTTCTGTACCGGTGCTTCTGCTTGCAAACGCACCTGCGCTGTGGAAACTTATTGACATAAATTTTCTGCTCAAAACGCTTATCATCATACTTTTTGCACTATACACCTTGGTTTTCATGTTCAAATCACATGGACGCAAAGGTTCTCATGGAAAAATCCGACGGCTTGATTCCGGAGCGTTTGTACTTGGCTGCGGTGTTTTGCAAAGCGTTATACAGCTTATAATAGTGATAGTGCTTTGCTTTACAAAGCTGAACGGTTGGCGGCTTCTTGCAAATGCACTTTGCGCTTATGCTATAACAACGCTTTTGTGTCTGAGTGGCATTGTGCGGATAGCGGCTTCGGCACGTCAGGTGAAAATACTGTGGTATGTTATTCTGTTATTCACCTGGTACATACCGCTTGTGAACTGCATAGTGTTCAGAAAATTCTACAAGGCAGCGAGAAGTGAATACTACTTCGAGCAGGCAAAGCTTGACCTTGACGCTGCACGAAAAGAGAACGAGATATGCAAGACAAAGTATCCTATACTTATGGTGCATGGCATATTCTTCCGTGATTGGCAGGTAATAAACTATTGGGGCAGGGTACCTAATGAACTTATTAGAAATGGCGCAGAGGTCTATTACGGCAAGCAACAGTCCGCCAACAAAGTATCCGTCAGTGCAGCTGAGGTAGCTGAAAGGATAAAAGAAGTCATTGCAGAAACTGGCGCAGAAAAGGTCAACATAATCGCACACTCAAAAGGCGGGCTTGACTCAAGATACGCTATCTCTCACCTCGGCATGGACAAATATGTGGCAACCCTTACCACCATAAACACACCACACTATGGCTGTAAATTCGTTGATATGCTTCTTGGAAAGATACCTGAGAGTATACAGGGCTTTGTTGATAGAAAATACAACAAGCTTTTCACTGCTCTGGGTGACAAAGACCCAAGCTTTTTAGATGGCGTTTATGACCTGACTTACAAAAACTGCTCTGAGCTTAACGCAAGCACCCCTGACAGCCGGTTGGTTTCCTACCGCTCCGTGATGAGCAAAATGAACAGCATACGTTCCGCAGGTTTTCCGTTAAATATCGGCTATCTGCTCAACAAGCCATACGGCAAGGGCAATGACGGGCTAGTAACAGTTGAGTCGGGACTTTATGGTGAAAACTCCAAGATGATAGAACACAAGGGCAAGCGTGGCATTTCTCATGGCGACGTTATCGACCTTTTCAGGGAGAACATCAAGGATTTTGACGTGAGAGAATTTTATGTAGATATAGTAAAAGAGCTTAAAGAACAAGGCTTCTGATAAAAAAACACCCGTATCGCACATGATACGGGTGTTTTGCTATTTCCTGGGGCGAATTAAATATTTCATTCTGAAACGCTGTCTGCCTTTGATAGTTTTGCGATTGAAGTTTGCTATCTTCGCATTGAACGCAGGCATCATTCTAAGCTCATGTGGTGGAAGCTCCTCCTCACCATAAAACCGACAGTCTGACAGACTATCGGTCAAAACTCAGCTATCTATTTTTTTCACAGTGTCATAAACTATCTTATATTTTTCGCAGACCTTTTCATAATCCTGCTCATAGCCTGACAGCTCACCGTCCCTAAGATCCTCTGTAAGGTCATAGCTCGCCTTGTAAAGCTCATCAAAGCCAAGATTGCTGCAAATGCCTTTGAGGGTGTGAGCCATACGGAAAGCTTCCTTGACGTTTTTCTCCTCTAAAGCCTTGCACATATCCTGAAAAGTTGTATCATCAGCAAATCTTTTTGCAAACTTTGTTATCATTTTCTCACTGCCGAAACGTACCAGAACGCTGTCATAACTTGCGCCAATGCTTTCATAAAATTCTCTAGTAGTCATCAGGACACTCCTTACAAATCATATCATTTCTTATTCTACGCCCTTTACAAGCTCGTTCTGAATATCTTTAAGACATTCGACAAGCACAGGGTTGAATGTGCCGCACTCTCCGTTAAGTATCAATGCCATAGCCTTTTCATGAGAATACGCCTTTTTGTAAACTCGCTCGCTGACAAGTGCGTCATAAACGTCGGCGACAGAAACTATCTGAGCCGATATCGGTATCTCGTCGCCTTTTAGTCCGTCAGGATAGCCCCTGCCGTCATAACGCTCATGGTGCCACCTGCATATGTCATGGGCTATCTTCAAGAGTGGCTCGTCACGGAACTGCTCAAGACTTTCAAGCATATTCGCTCCGATAGCGGAGTGAGTTTTCATTATCTCAAACTCCTCTTTTGTTAGCCTGCCGGGCTTATTGAGTATCTTATCGTCAATGCCTATCTTGCCGATATCATGGAGTGCCGCAGCCATTGGTATGAGAAGCTGCTCAGTGCCGCTGACAGTATACTTGTTTGTGCGCATAGGAAGCCTATCTAAAAGCAATTCCGTTATGCGCTTTATGTTCACCACATGGCTTCCACTCTCGCCGTTTCTGAACTCTACTATCTGGCTGAGTATGCTTATCATCATACGGTTGTTTTTATCTTTTTCGTACATCTGGTCGCTGACAAGGGAAATAAGTCTGCGCTGTTTTGCATAAAGCTTAATGGTATTGAACACACGCTGATACACAACGCGTGAATCAAATGGTCTGCTGATATAATCAGAAACGCCAAACTCATATGCTTTTCTTATAGAGGATGCAGAATCCTCGCTTGATATCATTATAACAGGGATATCATCTATCCAATGATGTTCCGCCATATAGTCAAGGACTTCAAATCCGTCCATTTCGGGCATGATTATATCTAAAAGCACAAGTGAAATTCCAGTGCCATACTGACTAAGCAGGTCAATACACTCCTCGCCGCTTGCCGCCTCATGTATGATATATTCATTGCCAAGCATTTCAGAGAGTATCTCTCTGTTTATATTTGAATCGTCAACAATAAGTATCTCCTGCTTTTGAGGCTCACCGACAACACTTTCGTGACCATCTGTGACAACTGTATCTTTCTTTGTCTTTGCCTGATACATAAGCTTATCAGCCTTGCTGACAGCTTCGTCAAGGCTATTGCCATCAGAGAAAACGCCGCCGACGCTTGCTGACAGACGTATATTTGAATACCCTGGCACAGTTGCCGCATGGATATTTCGTTTTATCTTCCTGAGCTTATGGGCAAAATCGTCCTCCTGAATACCAGGCATGACAAGCAAAAACTCGTCGCCACCATAACGCACAAGCACATCAGATTTTCTAATACAGCGCCTTATAACATCAACCACTGTCACAAGCACCATATCTCCTGCGTCATGACCGCATGTATCATTATAAACCTTGAAGTCGTCAAGATCTATCATCGCAACGCCCGCAGGCACATGGGACTTTTTAAGCTTATCTTCAAAATATCTCCTGTTGCTCGCACCTGTCAATGCATCAGTATACATTGCCTTATGATATTTTGACAGCTTATTCATTATCTTTTCTCTGTCCTGAACACCCAGCAGAGAGTCCTCATCAAGCTTTTTGATAAGCTCCATAACATACGGCTCTCCGTCAACCTGAACATACTTAGAAAAGACCTGATAAATGTCAGTTCCCATAAATTCAAGCTTAGTTCTCGGCTTTTTATCAATAAAAGTTTTTAAGGATATACAGTTTTCACAAGGCTCGTCCACTTTCCAAAAAGAAAAACACTGACATGGATTTTCAACGCAGCTGCTCACTCCATGAGGACAGTCCGCTTTCAGAAGCCTGACAAAATCAAAAGTTTTCCTGAGAACGTCAATTTCCTTTTCTATCTCCGAAGAGGTAGAACTCAGTTGGCTTTCGCTGTTATCATCGCAGGTCCATAATTTGTACACGTCCATATTCACGTTCTCCTTACGCTTAGTGTAGACTTATTGTTGCTTTTTTTACTTTTTTCGACATTATTAACTGATTTATTATACCACACCTCAATCACATTGTCAACCGAACGATACAAATTACAATATTATTCACAATATTAACACATTCATATTTTAAGCGACTTTGCTCTAGTTTTTCATATATTTATCGTCATTCATAAAGTAAATATGGCACTCCACCTTGGTTTCCTCACTGAGCGAGAGCATTTTTCTGAGTATCTTTTCGTAGAAATCAAGCTGTGAACGATATGTCTTTAAAATTCTCTCCTCAAAAAGCTTTCTGTCGGCTTCTTCCTGTATGTTGGTCTTATAGTCGATTATGATAAAGCTTTTGTCTGACATTTTAAGCACAAGATCCATAACTCCGTTGCTGTATTCATTGCCGTCCATACTGTAGAATGGAAGCTCTGTATACACCGCCTGCGCATTTTTGAGCAATGTTTCGATATCCTTTTCTTTCAAAAAACTGTGAAGCTGATAGTTGATATAGTCCTTATAAAAGCTCTCAGAATCCTGCAAACTGCACTCGTCCTCAAAGTCGAGATACGCTCTGCTGACAATCTTCTGAATTAGCTCTTTTTGCTGTGAAGTTTCGTTATACGGAAACAGCTTTCCACGCATATTCACCACAAGCTCAAAGGCACGATGTACCATATGACCGATATCTATGCCCTTTGGACGTTCATAAGACAGTTTCTCCACCCCACTTGGTATAGTGACTTTTTTGCCGTCCTCAAGGTGGCTCGGAGTGATTTTGCTAACATATTTCTCACTGAGCTTTTTAACGCTTTCATCAAAAGCTTTTCGGCTGTTGTTCACCTCGTCGAATATATCCTTGACGTTTATCTGCGCCGCCTGCACAGTACTTTGCGCTGTGGCATTGTTTATCCGCGGCAGTTCTCTGCCTATTTTGCTCATTGTAAGTTTGTCGATCACAGGTTTTTTCCGTTCAAAAGTATACACAAATATAAAAGCCTGCTTTGCTCTTGTGGTCGCAACATATTCAAGCCTGAGCTGTTCGCCAAAATATTTATCCTCTGCCTGCTTCCTTTCATTAGGGTAGAATGTCAGATAGTCCATATATGAAAAATCGCTTGTTTTCAAAGGTACATAGACCTGTCTTTTAGCCACAAGGTCGGTGTACTTTCCACCGCTGAATTTATGATTTTTAGCCTCCGCCATAATAACGATATTTCCCTCAAGACCCTTTGCCTTGTGAAGATTCATGAGCCTTACGCAGTTCTGCTCACTGCTGTCAAGGATAAGCTCTTTTTCTTTCAGCACAGAAAGCTCGTTTTTCATCATGTCCATAAGCTCATCGCTTCCTGCAAAATCCTGCTTTTCCCACTTTTCAATAAGATAGATAAGATTTGAAAGCTCATATTCTCTGTTGCTGGTATTATCAAAAAGAAGCTCAGGAAAATCAAGAATCTTATAAAGCTTTGCTATAGGCTCATTGACAGTATCGGCAGACGCCTTTACTGCAACAAGCGTGGCGTCATTGCTTTCACAGTTTTGTTCATAATCGTCTACGTCAATTTCAGCGTTTTCAAAATCGATGCTGTCAGGCCTACATCTCCAAAGGATATAATAAGCCTTTTCCTTTGCGGTAGGACTGTAGCTTTCAAAAACGAACTCTGCAAGAGCAATAAATCTTTTCAGCACCAGATTGTTTTTTTGAGGACGTTTGCCCCACATTGTATATGGTATGCCACGATCTGTCAAGACCATTGAATAAAACTCCATTTGAGTTGTGTTCCAAAGAAGCAGAAGAAAATCACTGTATTTTATAGGTCTTTCCACACCCTTGTCGAATATCTTTCCGACCTTCACTAGGTCTGAAATTATCTTAGCCACGCTTTCAGCACCCGGATCTTTGACAAAATATGCCCCTCTGATAACATCATCGGAAACAGCCGCAGGCTTATCAGCCTTTGATATCATATCGCTGTATGTCATACCATATTTGCCGTTTATTTCAGGCTGGAACTTTTCATTTACCCAAGCTATAAGCTGCTCATCAGAGCGGAAGTTGTAATCAAGTGAGAAAAACTCGCAGTTTTTTTCGTTATTGTTCTGGAATTTGGCTTTCATTTTGTTATAAAGCCTGATATCAGCGTCACGGAAGCCGTAGATAGACTGTTTAGGGTCGCCCACCGCAAACAGCGCACCATCACGGAGCGGGCATTGCCATATATCACCACCTGCTATAAGCTTGCTGTCGTCTGCGCAAAGATACAGCAGAAGTTCAGTCTGCATAACATCAGTATCCTGAAACTCATCTATATAAATGCAGGAATACTTGTCTTTGAAAAACGCTCTTGCCTCACTGCTGTTTTTGAGAAGCTCATGAGTGTGATACAAAAGCCCGTCATTTGAAACGCTCTCCCCGTCTTCACTCTCCTGATAAACCTTTACAGCCTGCTCTATATACGTTGCCGTCTTGTTGAGTGCATACAGTGCATTTTCTTTCTTTACATTATCAAACCCACTTGGGCTGAAAATAGCCATGTTCTCATTGCTCTTTGGATGATCTTTCTTAATTTTAGTCTTATTAAAAGGCTCAAGGAACTTTTTGCAAGCTTTAAGATTAGCGCAAACTTTTACATAATTATACTTTGGGTCGTAGACATTCATATTATCAGGAAAAAACTTTGTCACATCACCAACAAGAAAACCTGCTACATCTTCATATTTTCCACTCAAAGCACCATTATAGAATGCACGCACAAGACTATCCCTATAGTTACACATTTCTTTATAGGCAAGCATATTTATGGTGTCAAATGTCACACTGTCATAGCTTTTATCCCTAACAAACTCAACATCTCTGTATTCAGCACACTCAAGAAATGTTTCCATAAGAAAGTTTTTTACACGGCTGTCTCTGAGCTTATATTGATTGCTGTTCAGAAAGCCGAAATCTTCTATGTTCGCACCATTTGTGCGGTAATATCTCTCGAAAAAGTCAGCCTGTGCCTGCTTTGTTTCACCGTCCTCGGCAAGTTTTAATCCCAAATGCAGGTCAACTTCAAAAGGCTGTTCTGACAGCATACTCAAACAAAAGCTGTGTATAGTGCTTATCTTCATGCGCTGTAAATTCATAACAGCGTTCTCATACAGCTTTCTTTCCTCACCGCTGCATTTTGCAATATTCTCCGTAAGCCCTGCCTGTATCCTCTCATAAAGCTCGTTTGCAGCAGCGTTGGTGAAAGTTATAAGCACTATCTTTTCAACAGGTATACCTGCGCCTATCTGACCTATAACACGCTGTATTATAAGCCTTGTCTTGCCTGCACCTGCGCCTGCTTCAACAAGGATATTCTTATCATAACTGTCTTTGTCTATTATATAGCTTCTTATCTGTTCTTCACTCATTCTGTTGCACCCCCTGAGCAAACTTCTTCATAAGCAGGACAAAACGTGCATGGAGTAATTTTATCATTCTTATTCACAATACACTTTTTAAAGCCCTCTTCTAATATTTTATCAAATGCTGTTGTTATCATGTTTTCAATTCCAGAATTATCCTTATTGTTAACTACATGGCAATTCCCTTTTTCAAGAATGAAAACATAATCTGCGGAAACGATATCACTTTCGCTCACTTCGCCCACAGGCGTAAGACCTTTTTCAAGTGCAAGGGCATAAATATAATCCTGTGGGTCTTCTGGAAGCTTCTCCCTGAATTTTTTGATATCCTCCGTCTTGTAGTCAACTATCTGATATGACACCTTTGTGCCGTCTATTATCCTGTCAAGGCGGTCTATCCTACCCCTTATGGTGACTGTATATTTGCCTATCTCCACATCACCGTTGAACGGATACTCGACCTCAACGACCTCACGTTTGCCTGAGTGTATATCGTCATGCAGTTCGTCAAGATAAGCCTTGACACAGGTGTAATATTCATTTCTCTCACTATGTGCCACAGCCATATCCACAGGGGGATAGTTACGGAGATAGTTTTTAGAAACGCTCTCGAATATCTCATCAAGCGCCGCTGTGTCAACAATTTCAGACACCTCAGCCGCACTTTTGCCTTTAAGCACAGTCTTGGCATAATTCTCCATTATCTCATGTATATACATTCCCTTGACATTGCCTTTGAGCCATGCACTGCGGTCTATATCCACCTCCTGCGGCTTTTCAACATGGGCGATACGCTCATAGAAAAACCTCAGCGGACACTGAAGCATAGTCGAAAGGCTTGTGGCAGAAATGATAAAATGTTCATTTTTGCACATTTCACGCAATATATCTATACGGCTTTTTCTTTGCTTATCAAGATACTCCGTAAGGCTTTCGCTTTGCTTCGCACCGTCATCATGAAGCCCGATTTTTTCTGCCTTGTTAAGAAAATCACTGTTTAATGATATCTCAGAACGCACGCTCACCTTGCGTCTGTCAGAAAGATAATCATACACTTCTATTTTGTTTACATCAATGCCCTTTTCAGCCGCAATAACAGTATACACTGCCGACGGGCTTTGCGCTCTTATTTTCACGGTATCATAAACACTACAGCTTACAACAAGGTTTGCTCTCTCAGCCATGAGAACATTTCTCACAAGGTCAGTGAGTTTTCTGCGCTCGATAGCGTCAGAACAATGGTCACGGTTGCCGAAAAGCTGTTCTCTCTCCTTATCGTTCAGAACAGGCGACTCGTCCTGCATGACAGGAAATCTTCCTGTTGTCAGACCAAGAACATATATGTTTTTCATGAAAAGCGCAGAATACCGCCCCATGAGACAGCAGGTAACAGCGCCTTTTGATGCAGGCAAAGAATACCTTGCGTTCTCTGCAATGTCGGTGATCTCAGTCATTGCTTCCTGCAAGCTAAGACTCTTGTCATAGTCTGCATAAAATCTATATCTGCCTATCAAAGCGTCCTTAACGCTTGATATGGAACTTCTCTGCTCAGCGTTTGTACCTCTCACATAATCATTCACCAATTTCAGCACGCCACCGTAAAACTCTTTTGCGCTGACATTTTCTTTTTTAAAGAACTTATAAAAGTCCTTGAACACCTGACTATTCCTTGTGCTATACCATTCAATGCCCCAGCCGTTTCCAGAGTTCTGTGCTTCAAGGAATATCCTGCCCTTGCTTTTGGTCTTGCCGTCCTCTACTTTCTCCTCATATTGGAAAACAGGCGAAAGCATTACATCTCTGAATAGGTCAAATCTATAGTCATTTTTGCACCATTTGAGCATTGCCCTGAAAAATGCAACAACGTCACTGTGTCTGCATGAAATGCCCTCAGGAAATTCCACGGGGACTTTGTATTGATCGCACATATTCACGAGCAAGTCCATATACTCGTCATCGGGACACAACACAGCGGTATCGCAAAGCTCATAACCACTGTTCACGATATGTAGAACAGTTCTCTCCACCTCGTTTGTTACGCCATAATTTCTCCAAAGCTCCGCCTTTTGCGCTAATTTTCTCAGACCATTCTGATACTGCTCATCGCTCATATCAGCCATGTTATCTATAACCGCAGGATCAGGCAAAAGCCCTATATACTCCGCTGTCAGCTTGTCAGTTTCTATTTCTTTGTCATATGCAAAATGAACGTTGCTCACGTCTGCATTACCAGCCTTTATAAGACCGCCAGCAATGCTTATGAGCTTTGCACTGTCATATAGTTTGCTGTCTGAAAGCTTATTTTCATACGCTTGAAAGATCGCACTTAGCGTGTTGATACGTCTGCTGTCCAAGGACAGTGAATCAGGGCCTATACAGTTCATTCTAAGCTCTGATATTGTCTTGAATATCTCCATGCAGGCATTATGGTCATCGCTTTTGAAATAGTTTATACCGCTTTCATCAATAATACGTCTTACTATCTCACAGCCCTCAGCATTTGACAGTGTTATTATCCTGCTGTCCATATACTCGGCACTGGTTTCGATAATATGCTTTGCATGATCTGCGACTGTGTATCTTTCAAGCCTTATAACAATATTTTCACCGCTTGCGTTCTCCAACATTCTCTCAGCGTTGAGATAATCATTACATATGTAAACCTTTTTAGTCAAAGGGTCTGCTTCATTACAGTCTTTGAGCCACTCTATAAAAGTCATTACGCTTTCTCCCCTAACATAAATTATCATAATAACATTTTACCATAGCAGAAAAATCTTGTCAATCTACAATTAGCGTGTTTGTATACTTTTTTGAAACATAATATTAAAGAAAATTTATTGATAAAATCATACCGCTATGTTAAAATATACTTTGTAAAACTTGCGTGGATTTTTCCTGACAGTATGTCACTTTTCGCCACACAGCAAACAGGCTGTGCGGCTTTTTTTCTGCCCACAGACAAAGGAGTGTAAAAAAATAAATGAACAGTGATTTCATGAAAACAAGACCGATCTTCCCTCTTCTGCTTTCAATGTCCCTGCCAATGGTGATATCAATGCTTGTAAACTCTCTTTACAACATCATTGACAGCTTTTTCGTGGCAAAGATAAGCGAGGACGCAATGACATCGCTTTCACTGGTGTTCCCTGTGCAGAATTTTATAAGTGCCACTGCTATCGGCTTTGGTATCGGCATCAATGCGGTCATTGCCATATATCTTGGTGCAGGCAGAAAGGAAAAGGCTGACATTGCCGCAACTCAGGGGCTTGCCCTTTCAGCGGTGCACGGCATTGTGCTAATGATAATATGTATACTTATAATGCCTGCATTTCTATCTATGTTCACAAGTAATAAAAACGTTGTAGATCTTGGCGTGCAGTATTGCAACATTGTATTTACATTCTCTCCTGCATTAATGCTTGCCATTGCATTTGAGAAGATATTCCAATCTGTCGGCAGAATGAAGATATCAATGTTCAGTATGCTCTGCGGCTGTATTGCAAACATAATCCTTGACCCTCTGCTTATTTTTGGCGTTGGATTTTTTCCTGAGATGGGTATAAAGGGTGCGGCACTCGCCACTGGTATCGGTCAGGTGCTGACCCTTGTCATATACATAATAGCATATCTTCGCTGTGAGCTTCCTGTTAAGCTTTCCACAAAACACAAGCGTCCTGACGGCATGATAATCGCAAAGATGTATTCCATAGGCATTCCTGCAACACTTAATCTTGCACTGCCGTCACTTCTCATATCCGCCCTCAACGGCATACTTGCGGCATATTCACAAAGCTATGTGCTTGTTCTTGGAATTTACTACAAGCTCCAGACCTTTCTTTATCTACCCGCAAATGGTGTTATTCAGGGTATGCGACCAGTTATCAGTTTTAACTACGGAGCAGGCGAAAAGGAGCGTGTGAAGAAAATTTACCGCATTGTCCTTTACATGACAGGTGTGATATTGGCGGCAGGAACTATCATATGCGCACTTTTCCCAGCCAAGCTCATAGGGCTTTTCACGGAAAACGCTGACACTATCGCCATAGGCAAAACAGCACTGCGCCTAATTTGTATCGGCTTTGTTATCTCCGCAGTATCCGTCACCTCATCAGGTGCGCTGGAGGGACTTGGCATGGGCATTCCGTCGCTTATGATATCTCTGTGCAGATTTATTGCGATAATACTGCCACTTGCGTTCTTCCTTTGCAAGCTCACGGGACCAACAGGCGTATGGAACGCATTCTGGATAACAGAAGTCGTCACCGCTTTGATATCTGTATTTATCTACAGATTTTCAGTTTCAAGGCAAAAAGATTTAAAATAAACACCGTTGCCATTCCACGATTACCATTTATTTCTATTTAACAACTTGTAATTTGCAAAAAAGCGTTGACATTTTGCAAAAAAAGTGTTATAATATATCTTGCATGCCGCTGTGGTGGAATAGGCAGACACAAGGGACTTAAAATCCCTCGGGGTAAAACCCGTACCGGTTCAAGTCCGGTTAGCGGCACCAGAATAAAAGCTCTTAGATCGTTCCTATGATCTAAGAGCTTTTCTGCTATAGCAAAAAAATTGACGGCACTCAAACGAGTACCGCCAGTTATCCTATTCTTTTTCCTTTTTGATCTTGAAAATAAGCCTCATTAAACCCGATATGACCTTTGGACTTTTTACAACTACAACTTTCATAAGTATTACCTCCCGAATAGTTATAGTTTATATTATTCAAAAATCAAAAATCGGTTACCATTTTTGACTGTACTGACAGCAGATAGCCGCTTTTGAATGATATCTCAGCGTATTTTCTATCCTGCCCATCAAAGCCTTTCACTACGTTTGATATGCCAAGTGGGAAAGCATTGGTCAGCAGACAGTCCTCTACCTCATATTTCGCACCCTTTATGGTCAGACCCTCTACCTTATCGGTATATGCCACCAGCGAGAACGAAAAGCCCTCACGGTCATATATCCTGTAACTGCCTGCACGATAAAGCCGAATTATCTCCCTATCTGCGGCTATCATTCCTTCACCGCCACAAGATAAAACATATCCCAGAGATTGGATATTTCCAAGTAAGTGGTCTACTCGTCCGCCTGTTGCACCGAATATGAGAAAATCATCACAACCCGACTCAAAGCCCTGCTTTATGGCAAGCATAAGGTCGGTATCGTCCTTTTCTGAGGGGAAGATCTCGATATTATCAAAAACAGGTTTTTCAGCAGAATCAAAATCGCCCATAATAATGTCCGACTTTACGCCCACTGCCTGTGCAAGCTTATAGCCCTTGTCAGCGGATATCACAAGAGAATCGTCAATAAAAGGCTTATATTCTGCCACACACTGAGCCGACACCGCTTCACCGCCTGAAAAGATAGTGCATTTCTTAGTCATTTTTTGTATTCCCACTCCTTAAGCTGCTTTGCCTGCTCGTACATTTCCACATAACTTTCATGCCTTGACTTTGCGATCTCGCCATTTTTTACCGCCTCTATGACCGCACAGCCCTTTTCCTTTGTGTGGCTGCAATCAGGAAATCTGCACTTGCCCTCATATCTTTGAAACTCAGGAAAACAACCTGCAAGCTTGTCCTTGAAAATAATATCATATCTGTTGGTATCAAACGACGAAAAGCCAGGGGTATCGGCAATATAACCACCGCCCTCCAGCTTATAAAGCTCTACATGGCGTGTGGTATGCTTTCCTCTGCCAAGCTTTTTGCTTATCTCGTTGGTGGCAAGCCCCAATGCAGGAAACATATTATTGAGCAGTGACGATTTGCCAACGCCCGTGTTTCCTGTAAATGCCGACAGCTTGCCCTCCAGCACTGCCTTAACAGCTTCACTGCCCTCGCCGGTGGTATTGTCTACCTGAAAGGTCTTTATCCCTGCGCCCTTGTATATGTCCACAAGCTCGTCACAGCTTTCCTTGTCTATCTTTGTAAAGACTACCACAGGCTCTATTTTTTTGAAAACAGCTATTGCAATAAACTTATCAAGTAACAGCAGATTAGGTCTTGGTTCGCAGGTAGACGAAACGAACACAAGCATATCAAGATTTGCAAGAGGCGGTCTTATAAGCAATGAGCGTCTTTCCTCTATCTTCTCGATAACTCCGCTTCCGTCGTCCTCCAATGAAAATTCAACTCTGTCGCCGCCTACAGGAGAAATGTTCTTTCTTCTGAATACTCCTCTTGCCTTACATTCATAAATGCCGTCGGAGGCTTCTACATAGTAGATGCCTCCGATAGCTTTAACGATTATTCCATTCATGAACTACTGACCCTGCTCATCTGGCTCCTGAGGCTCCGGTGCAGGTGCTTCAGTAGTGGTAGTTGTAGTAGTTGTTGTGGTCGTAGTTGTAGTAGTTGTGGTCGTTGTCGGAGTAATGTCGATCAGACCGCTTTCATTCAGGCTTCCGCTAAGAGTAGCTGTCTGCTTATCATAATCTACGTCATATACTGCATAACGGCACTTCTGCTGATTTTCGTCATTTGTGATGAAGATAGTCAAAGTTTCTGTCTTCTTGCCCTTTACTGTTACATTTACAGAACCGCCTGCAACAGATTCTCCACTACCGATCTTCTGTGTATATGCAACGTTGCCGTTATTGTAGATGTCTATAGAATATGAGCCGTGGATACCACTTGGAAGTGGCAGTGAGAATGTTACCTCAACAGGTGAAGTTTCTCCGGTCGAAACGTAAATAGTAACAGTTGTGTCACGCTCAACATATGTGCCTTCATCTGTATCCTGCTCGATGACCTTGCCCTTATCGCCCTCATGCTCGATCTCCTTGACCTCAGCCTTGAGCTTGTTCTCCTTGAGCATTGCAACTGCCTTTTCTTCTGTAAGACCTACAACGCTTGGTACTTTGACTCTTGTTTCAACAGGACCCTTACTTACAAACAAAGCAACAGTCGCACCTACGGCATACTGCTCACCTGCTGCCGGCTGTGTTTTCACAACAAGACCTGAAGCTATATCCTCAGACCATATATCTCTCTTAACGACCATAAATCCTGCAGCCTTAAGCTCGCTTTCAGCCACAGTGCCGTCTTTCTTCACCATGTCAGGGATAGTTGCCATTTTTTTGCCCTTACTTACAGTAAGTGTAACCGTGAAGCCTTCCTTAACAGACTTTCCTGCTGCCTGACCCTGGAACGTGATTATTCCCTCGTCATACTGGTCATTATACTCTTCGGTGATATCAAATTTAAGCTTATCCTTATAATCCTGCTCAACCTGAACGATATTCTTGCCCACAAAGTTTGGAAGTGTAACTGTACCTGTGTGCATACCGTTTGAACCGCTGAATGACTTGAATACAACTCCTACGATAACGAACGCTGCAATGATAACTACTGCAACTGTAACAGCAAGGAGTATCGGAACAACGTAAGAACGCTTCTTTTCTTCCTCTTCTTCCTCGTCATCGTTTTCTTCGTCATCGTCCTCATATTCTTCATCGTCGTCATAGTTCTCACTATGCTCATCGTCAAAATATTTGTTATTGTTATCAGCCACAGGGATAGGAACAGGGCTGTTCTTATATCCGAAAACAACAGATGGATTAAGCTTGAATGTGTCTATATCCTTTATCATCTCTGCTGCTGACTGATAACGTCTTGCAGGATCTCTCTCCATAGCGTGCATAACTATTTCTTCAAGAGCCTCTGGGATAGAAGGCATGATCTCTCTTGGCGGAACCGGATCCTCCTGCATATGCTTGAGAGCGATAGCCACAGGATTTTCGCCGTCAAAAGGCTTTCTGCCTGTGAGCATCTCATAGAGCATAACGCCTACAGAGTATATGTCAGATCTTTCATCTGTCATATCGCCCCTTGCCTGCTCAGGTGAGATATAGTGAACAGAACCGATAGTCTTGTCAGAAAGTGTCTTTCCGTCGATCCTTGAAAATCTTGCGATACCAAAATCCATGACCTTGATAGTTCCGTCAGGGAAAAGCATTATGTTCTGCGGTTTGATATCTCTGTGAACGATACCCTTATCATGAGCGTGCTGCAAAGCACGGAGTATCTGAGTTACAAAGTGCAAAGCGTCTTTCCACCTAAGTACACCCTGCTGCTCGATAAACTCTTTAAGGGTGATGCCGTCGATATACTCCATAACGATAAACTGTATCTCGTCAGAAAATCCCACGTCATATATCTTTACGATATTAGGGTGAGAAAGTACAGCGATAGCCTTGCTCTCGTTTCTGAAGCGTCTGAGAAATTCCTCGTTCTGTGAAAACTCAGGCTTAAGTATCTTTACCGCAACAGTACGGTTTTCCATAACGTCAACTGCCTTATAAACGTCAGCCATTCCGCCTACGCCGATAAGCTCGGTTATCTCATATCTGCCGTCTAGCTTTTTGCCGATATTAGAATCCATGTAATTCAACTCCTATATTATTCATGTTTTATTGTCATTTCATTAATTTGCTATTACCGCAGCAGTAATATTATCTTTACCGCCGCATTCGTTTGCGAAAGCAATAAGCTGTTTTATAGCCTCGTCAAGATTATTGCCAAACACAGTTTCATATATCATATTGTCTGTGCAATAATTGGTCAGACCGTCAGAGCAAAGCAGCACCGCAAAATTATCATTTTCTTCAAGCTCGAAATAATCGACCTCAACATCTGATTCAACGCCCACAGCCTTTGTGATAACGTTTCTCATATGATGATTTTTCGCTTCTTCTTTGGTTATCTGACCCGACCTATAAAGCATTTCCACATAAGTATGGTCAGTGGTTATCTGAGCTATACCGTCCTTGGTAAGAAGATATCCACGGCTGTCGCCCACGCTCACCATATAGACGGTCTTATCCACCACCAATGCCGCAACGCAGGTAGTACCCATGCCGTTTTTGTCAATATCCTCCTTGCTCTTGCCATACACGATCGTATTCGCATAATGCACTGAAGTGAGCATAAGATTTCTTATGGAATTTGGTTTCATATCTTTTCGGAAATTTTCCTTGATACGTTTTACTACTGCGTCAATGGCAAGCTGACTGGCAACTCCGCCTGATGACGCTCCGCCCATACCGTCACAGACCACCGCAACGGCAACATTGTCAGCAAGAAATTCAGCATGCACTCTGTCCTGATTTTCACTGCGTTTTTTTCCGATGTCTGTATCAGACGCTATAAACAAGCGATTCACCACCTTTTATTAGATCTCATATTCTCGTCTTAGCTGACCGCAGGCAGCGTCTATATCCGCACCCAAGGTCCGCCTTACAGTAGCGTTTATCCCAAGCTTCTCCAGATATCCTCTGAATCTGTTGGCTGACTTTCTGTCAGAATGATAATTACGCTCCTTTATCTTATTAACAGGGATTATATTCACATGACAGACAAATCCGCCCAGAAGCTCCGCAAGCTCCCTTGCGTCCTCCATAGAATCGTTATGCCCGTCTATCAAAGCATATTCAAAAGAAATTCTCCTGCCTGTTACCTTAAAATAGTATCGGCAGGCGGCAAGAAGCTCGTTGATATCATACCTGTCATTAACAGGCATTATCTCGCTCCTGCTCTTATTATTGGAAGCGTGCAAAGAGATAGACAATGTTATGCCCAGCTTTTTCTCTGCAAGCTCATATATCCTCGGCACAATGCCGCAGGTAGACACTGAAACGTGCCTTAGCGACATATTAAAGCCCTTTGGACAGGACAGCACTTCAAGGAAATTCACCACATTATCAAAGTTATCCATAGGCTCGCCTATTCCCATAAGCACCACGCCTGATATCTTTCTTCCGCTGTCACGCTCAGAAGCGTATATCTGTCCCAGAATCTCCGACGAAGTCAGATCACGCTTGAAGCCTGCAATAGTAGACGCACAAAAGCGACAGCCCATTTTACAGCCCACCTGAGTTGACACGCAAATGGTGTTTCCGTAGTTGTATTCCATTATTACGGATTCCACATGATTTCCGTCCTCAAGCTCATATAGATATTTTACAGTATTATCGGTATGAGATTCAAGCTTTTTTGACACAAATAGTGATTTTAAACAAAATTTTTCATTGAGCAGATTCCTTAATTGTACAGATAGATTAGTCATTTCATCAAAACTTGACACTCGCTTTACATGAAGCCAATCAAATATCTGCCCTGCACGGAACCTCTTTTCTCCAAGCTTTAGTATCTCAGCTTCCAGCTCATCAGGCAGAAGCCCCAATATATCTATTTTTCCATTATCATCAAATGCTACCAAAAGATCACCTCAGCCTGATAAACTTAGCAATAAAAAATCCGTCTGAATTATATTTTGCAGGTGTGATAGACATTCTGCAAAGACCGCTGTCGCTGCCGAAAGCCTCGCCTAGCGGTGCAGGCTCAAAATCAAGGTGTTCAGCCAAAAATCTGTCTGCCACCTCATCATTTTCCGCCCTTGACAGCGTGCAGGTGGAATACACCAGCGTTCCGCCGACTTTTACATACTCCGCTGACGTTTTCAGTATATCATACTGTATTTCAGGAAGTCTGTCGAAATCTGAGGGTTCTTTATACTTTATCTCAGGTTTTCTTCTTATTACGCCAAGTCCGGAACAAGGTGCGTCGCAAAGCACTTTGTCAGCCTTTGGCATTTTCTCGTCATAGACCTTTGCGTTGTTGACACCTGCGCTTATGCAGTCAAGTCCAAGCCTTTTGGCACCGCTTTCAATAAGGCCTGCACGATTTCTATGCAGATCAAAAGCAAGCACTCTGCCCTTGTTGTTCATACGCTCGGCAATTGTAAAGGTCTTTCCACCAGGTGCGGCACAAAGGTCAAGAACTGTATCGTTCTCCTTAGGATCAAGAGCCGCACAGCAAAGCTGGCTCGAAAGATCCTGAACGTGTATCCTGCCCTCTTTGTAAGCCTTAGTATGCTCCACCGCCCCTGCACCGCATATCCTTATGCAATCAGGCAGGACGGACAGCCTTTCAAATGTAATGCCCTCCTCAGCGAGCATATCCAGTGTGCTTTCAAGAGAATGAAAAACCGTGTTCACTCTTGCGGTGACAGGTGCCTGTCCCACAGAGGTTTTCAGCATTTCAAGGCAGATGTCCTTACCATATTCCCTTGTCCACTTCTCCGTCAGCCATACAGGTGCGGAGTATTCTATAGAAAGCTCCTCGGTAGCATTTCTGCCCTTTGGAAGCTTTTTGTCGTTTCTTATAAACTCCCTTAGCATTGCGTTCACAAAGCCGCTTGCCACAGGATTTCTGTTTTTCTTTGCAAGCTTCACAGACTCGTCCACCGCCGCATTGTCAGGAACAGAGTCCATATATAAAAGCTGATAAAGACCCATTCTCAGTATAACTCTGACCTCAGTACCAAGCTTATTCTTAGGGTTGCGTGAATATTCCCGAATAATGTTATCAAGAGTTATCTGTCTTTCCAAAACGCCGTAGAAAAGTGCTGCGGCGAATTTCTTGTCCTGAGGTGAAAGGTCAGACCTTTCAAGGCCCTCGTCAAGAAGTATATTTGAATATGAGCCGCTGTTTTCAAGCCTTGTAAGCAGCCTTAAAACCGTTTTTCTGGCGTTTCCCATAGTTCCTCCGAATTATCCCAGCACAGTGCCGTTCTCGATATGTCTGCCTCTGAGAAAATCAGCTGTATCCATTCTCTTTGAGCCCTCAGCCTGCACCTGAGTAAATCTTATGACTCCGTCTGAGCAGGCAACAGAAAAGTCGCTGTTATCCACCACAGTGCCCGCAGGCTTTCCGCAAGGCTTTGTGGAAGCTATCTCAGATCTATATACTTTCAGCCTTTTGCCCTCAAGCACTGTAGTAGCGCATGGCCAATCAGACAGACCGCATATCTGTTTGTGTATCTTTCTCACAGGCTTTGTGAAATCTATAGGGCAAAGCTCCTTTGAGAGCATTGGTGCATAAGTCGCAAGGCTCTCGTCCTGCTTAACAGGGGTTATCTCGCCCTTATCGAGCTTTTCAAGGGTATCAACAAGCACCTCTGCACCCATTTCGGCAAGTCTGTCAAAAAGCTCTGCGGCTGTTTCGTTCTCGCCAATAGGAGTAGCCTTTTCCACAAGGATATCTCCTGTATCCATGCCCTCGCCCATAAGCATCGTTGTAATTCCAGTTTCAGCTTCGTCATTAAGCACAGCCCACTGTATCGGACCTGCTCCACGATATTTAGGAAGCAGCGAGCCGTGGACGTTCACACAGCCAAGCCTTGGTATATCAAGCACCGACTTAGGGAGCATTTTGCCATAAGCCGCCACCACGATACAATCAGGGGCAAGGTCATTGATAATTTTAACATACTCCTCGCCGTCTTTTTTAAGGCTTTGCGGCTGATAAACAGGAGTGTCATGCTCCTGCGCAAGCACCTTTACAGGGGGCGGAGTAAGCTTATAGCCTCTGCCCTTTGGCTTATCAGGCTGAGTGAAAACAGCCTGCACCTCATATCCGCTGTCATAAAGCTTTTTCAGCGTTGGTACGGCAAAATCAGGCGTACCCATGAAGATTATTTTCATTAGTCCTCGACCTCTACAAATTCTTCAACTATCTCAGTAAACAGATGACCCTCAAGGTGTGCAAGCTCATGGCAAACGCACTGTGCAAACAGTTCTGATACTTCCATTTCGTACCACTTGCCGTGTCTGTCCTGCGCCTTGAACTTAACTCTCATAGGTCTTGTAACATAGCCCCACTCGTTCGGGCATGAAAGACAGCCCTCCAGAACTCTCTGCTTTTCCTCGCTCTGCCATGTTATCTCTGGGTTGATAAGCTCGTAAACCTTATCGTCGATTATTATAACGACCACTCTTCTCAGCTTTGCCACCTGTGGACCTGCAAGACCAACGCCGTTGGCGTTTTTCAGGGTTTCTGTCATATCATCAAGAAGCTGACCAAGCTTGTCGTCAAATTCTGTAACAGGCTTGCAGACCTTGTGAAGAATCTCGTCGCTCTTATTAAGTATTTTTCTGAGTGCCATTTATTTAACTATCCTTTCTTAAAGCCCGATATCGCCGTTTATGTCGGCATAAATACGAACTGTCTGATAATCTTTATTTTTATAGAACTCGCCCAGAACATGCTTTATCATCTCCCGAAAATCCGCAGTATTGCGTGTTTTCAGGATAAGTCTGTATCTGTAGCGATTATTTATCATTTCAAATGTGCAAGGTGCAGGGCCTAGCGCTCTGAGTGGAAAATTCACCCTATGCTGTGAGATATACTCTTTTATAAGCTGAGTCACCCAGCGTGAAGCGCCTATTACCTTGCTTTCAAGGGGTGCTGAAAAGCCTATGACGCATATATCGCAGAAAGGCGGATATGTCAGCGACTTTCTCAAGGCTATCTCCTCTTTATAAAACTCATCATAATTTTGCTCTGCCGCAAGGTTCAGCACATAATGGTCAGGCACAAAGGTCTGAATGTATGCGACCCCTGGTTTATCTCCTCTGCCGCTTCTTCCTGCCACCTGAGTGAGCAGTGAGAATGTTCTCTCATAGCTGCGAAAATCCCCTGTGAACAGTGCCTTGTCAAGGGATATGACACCCACCATTGTGACGTTCGGGAAATTAAGTCCCTTTGCTATCATTTGAGTGCCGAGCATTATATCATACTCGCCTTTCTCAAACGCCTTGAAATTCTCCTCATAGGAATATCTCGAAGAAGTGGTGTCAGCATCCATTCGCAGAAGCCTTGCCTGCGGAAAAAGCCTTTCAAGCTCGTCCTCAACACGCTGAGTTCCCACACCGCTTGATTTGAGCCGCTGTGAGCCGCACTGTGGACAGTGCTCTATATTATCCATGGTATATCCGCAGTAGTGGCACATATACCGATCATTTTTCTTGTGATAGGTCAGGGGTATATTGCAGTTTGGGCAAGCCACAGGCTGTCGGCAGTCCATGCAAGTGATATACGTTGTATAGCCACGTCTGTTCAGAAGCAGGATAGCCTGCTCTTTTTTCGCAAGCACTTCTGTGAGCTTATCACACATAACACGACTGAGCAAGCTGTCATTGCCCTCTGCCGCTTCCTCCTGCATATCGACTATCTCAACTGCCGGCAGGGGCGACTTTGAATATCTGTTTTTAAGCTCAAACAAGTGATATCTGCCCTTTTGAGCGTAATAAAAGCTCTCCAAAGACGGAGTTGCAGAAGCCATCAACAGCACGCAGTTATTATATCCGCACCGCTGTATGGCAACATCTCGTGCATGGTATCTAGGCGTTGAGTCCGACTTATATGACGGCTCGCCCTCCTCGTCCATGATGATTATTCCCACGTTGGTGACAGGAGCAAATATTGCACTTCTTGTGCCGATAACTATTCTTGCTTCCCCACGCATTACACGTTTGAACTCGTCAGTACGCTGTCCCAATGACAATGACGAGTGCATCACGGCTATCTTATCCCCGAAAAGTGACTTGAATTTGCCGAGCATTTGTGGTGTAAGGGATATTTCAGGAACGAGCATGACCGCTGTTTTACCCATATCCATTACACTTTTTATAAGCTTTATGAACACAGACGTCTTGCCGCTTCCCGTAACACCGTAAAGCAACGCACCTGCGGGCTTTTCGGCTTTTATAAGCCCCATTATGCCCTCATATGCGGCAGATTGTTCATCATTTAGTATGATATCGTCAGGGTCCTGCCTTTCGCCAAGCTCACCTATGGCGTCACGCATGACCTCGTATTTATACTGCACGATAACTTTCTTGTCAGCAAGCCTTTTTAATATGCTTGAAGTGCAGTTGGTCATATAGCAGACCTCTTTCACAGAGGCACAGCCGCCCTCCTCAAGAAGCTTCACCACAAGGGTCTGCTTCGGGGTAAGAGTGGTCTGTATCTCCCCTGACACATACTCGTCAGAAAGCCTTACCATGCTGACATTCTCATCACCGACTTTTCTTTTCAAAGCGTCGCTGATCTCAACATAGCCCTTATCCACAAGAGAGTCGACAGTTTTCTTCTTTCGTGCGTCATTATGCACGTCAAGAAAGCTGTCTATCTCTCGCTGACTTTTTGCACATCGGAGAAAGTCCACCACATTTTTTTCATCTTCATTTAAAGTATCCTCGTCAATGTAGGTATTGACAAGGCTGTAATGCTGTGAAAAAGTGTAGGAAAAGCCTGTAGGCACAACGGATTTATAAGCGTCATAATAGGTGCAGAAAGTGTTTTCTTTCAGCCACATTATTATCCTCATCATTTCCTCGGTGACAAGGCTTTCCCCGTCCACCACTGAAATAACAGGCTTCAGCTTATCGTTATACTCGGCTTCCGTATACGTTCTCGCAACAAATCCTACGGCTTTGCGGTTTCCTCTGCCAAAAGGCACAAGCACACGCACTCCGCTTTTCACTTTCTGAGCCAGCTCCTCTGGCACACTATAGCTATACAGTGCGTCAAAGCTGTATGATGCACGGCTTATTGCAACCTTTGCCACGATAAAAACTCCACGCACAGCCGTACACCTCCCCATAAAAAGCCTCGATTATTTTCTGAGGCTTGGATCCTCGATTATTTTGTATTCGCCATTATAAAGCTCGTCAACTGCTGTCTTTACTGGCTTTTCATCAAGCACCAGCTTGTTGTCAAAAGCGTCGCTTGTGATCTCTCTTGCTCTCTTTGCAACTGCAATAACTAGAGAATAATAGCTTTCATTGTTCTTCAAAATCTGGCTTACGGCCGGTCTAAGCATCATAATTAAGCACCTCGTCAATTAATTTCTTTGTATCATCATTTTCTGATCTGAATTTATCCGCCTTGCCGTCCTCGGCTTTCACGGAGTTCATAACTGCAACAAAATCTTCCACAGCGTCCTCTAGTCCGTCGTTCATTATCACATAATCATAACCGCCGGCTTTGCCGATCTCACCGGCAGCCTGACTTACACGGTCAGCAATAACATCATCAGACTCAGTTCCACGCTTTCTAAGCCGTCTGTCTATCTCCTTAACAGACGGTGGAAGTATAAACATCAGCACAGCTTCAGGAAAGGCTTTCTTCACCTGAAAAGCACCGTTAGTTTCAATTTCAAGTATAACATCTCTGCCCTGCTCAAGATTAGCGAGAACAGGCTTCTTTGGCGTTCCGTAATAATGACCAACATAGCCTGCGTGTTCAAGAAATTCACCGCTGTCTATCATTTTCTTAAAGCTGTCATCGCTTATAAAATGATAATGAACGCCGTCCTTTTCGCCCTCTCTGGGCTTTCTTGTAGTGCAGGATATAGAATAGAACACATCTCTGTTTTTAAAGACCTCTGCAAGTATAGTTCCCTTGCCACAGCCTGAGGGAGCTGATATAACAAACAGCTTTGCATTGTTCTTATACATTGTCATCGTCCTCCTCGTCAACAGCGGCACGTCCGCCTACAGTTTCAGGTGCAACTGCCGACAGCACCACATGGTCGCTGTCCATAATAAGCACCGCTCTTGTTCTTCTGCCGTAGGTGGCGTCTATAAGAGTACCCTTATCCTTAGCTTCCTGAATGATACGCTTTATAGGCGCAGACTCAGGGGAAACTATGGCAATGACCCTTGCGGAGGACACCATATTTCCAAAACCGATATTAATAAGCTGCATATCTCACACCGCCGTTATTCGATATTCTGTATCTGCTCTCTGATCTTTTCGATCTCAGCCTTAAGATCCACCACCATTTTTGTGATAGTGAGATCGTTAGCCTTTGAGCCGATAGTATTCACCTCACGGTTAAGCTCCTGCACAAGGAAGTCAAGCTTTCTTCCCACAGGCTCGTCCGACTTGATAAGCCCTCTGAACTGTGAGATATGGCTTCTGAGCCTTACTGTTTCCTCGTCTATTGCCACCTTATCGGCGAAAATAGCCACTTCTGTAAGTATCCTCTGCTCGTCTATGTCCTTATCGCCGAGAGTTTCCTTTATCTTTGCATAAAGTCTTTCTCTGTAGCTTTCAGTAACGCTAGGTGACTGATCTTCTATCTTGCCCACAGTTTCCTCGATATAATCAAGTCTGCCGCTGATATCGTCATACATCTTAACGCCCTCAGTTTCACGCATCTGAACAAATCTGTCTAACGCCACCTGAGCCACGTCCTTGACCTCGTTCCAAATAACTTCCTCGTCATCTGTTTTCTTCACAACTGTGAACACATCAGGAAGTTTCATGATATGTGACAGTGTGATATCGTCATCAAGGTCAAGCTCGTCAGCCGCACCTCTCAGTGCGTCAAGATAGCCCTTTGCAACAGCCTTGTTAAGCTCTATCTCAGCGTCAGTACCCTCCTGATTATAGATAGAAACAGACGCCTCTACCTTGCCACGGGAGATACCGCTTTTAAGAAAGCCTTTCAGCTTTTCATCAAGATAGCCGTAGGCTCTCGGAGTTCTCGAAGTAAATTCATAATATCTGTGGTTTACAGAGCGTATCTCAACGATTATCTCTCTGCCGTTTGCCACGATATGCTCTCTGCCGAAACCGGTCATGCTTTTTATCATAGCATACCCGTCCTTTCATATATTAATATTTATGTTATCCGCTTGGTACTTAACATAGTACATCAAATCATATTATAACATCAAGCTCCGTAAATAGCAATAGTTTTTCACATTTATTTAAAATTATATTTACTTAAAATTTATATATTCTGAAATATGTCCAACAGTGACGAGCCGATATAGATATGAGGATATTTTTCAAAATCCTCTTTAGTGGTAGAGCCAGTTGTTACTCCTGCAAAATCCACCCCTGAATTGAGTGCGGTTTCAGCGTCGATGTAGCTGTCGCCTATATAAAGCACGTCCGATTTATCCGCACCGAAACGCTCTATTATCAAATCAAGTCCCTGCGGGTCAGGCTTTGCCCTTGTGACGTCCTCGCCTCCAACTATGATATCTACAGGCAAAGAGCCTGCCTGCTCATTGAAAGTATTGACTATCCTATAGCGATATTTCGTGGAAACTATGCCGACTTTTACCCCTGCGTTCTGCAAAGTCTGCAAAATTGCGATAGTATCGTCATAAAAATATGTTTTCTTCACCATTACCTCGTCTGCCTTTTTTACATACGCTTTGCGCATATCCTCACGCTGAGGATTGTCAGGCATATCTGTCAGCAGGTCGAAAGCGTCAACAAGGGTCATGCCTATGGTGTTGTAGATAGTCCTGTCGTCCTTGGGCGGATAACCAAACTCTTTCAAAACGTGCTTAAAACACTCCAGAATACCCTCGGAAGAGTCTGCAAGAGTAAGGTCAAAATCGAAAACAAAATATTTGTATTTGCTCATAATAAACTCCTTTTCAAACAGCAAGGGCAACCCTTTGCGGATTGCCCTGTATTTTATTCAACTGTAACTGATTTTGCAAGATTTCTCGGCTTATCAACATCATTGCCTCTGAGAACTGAGGTATAGTAAGCGATAAGCTGCAAAGGAACTACTGTCAGCATAGGCATGAGCAGATCGTCTATTGTCGGCAGACCGATCTTATAATCTGCCACCTCATCGTCAACGTTGATATATCCGTGAGTAACAAGGACAACGTACGCTCCTCTTGCCTTGACCTCCTTGACGTTGCTTATGGTCTTGTCAAGAAGCTCTCTTTGTGTTGCAACTGCGATAACAGGCATATTGTTTGTTACCAGTGAGATAGTGCCATGCTTAAGCTCGCCTGCGGCATATGATTCAGAATGGATATATGATATCTCTTTAAGCTTCAGTGAGCCTTCCATAGAAAGCGCATAGTCAAGACCTCTGCCGATATAAAGAAGATTTTCCTTGTTTACAAGCTGTGAAGCAACATACTGGCAATTGTCAGGTGTTTTAAGGACAACTTCAAGCATATTAGGAACGTTCTGAAGCTCTGCTGTAAGTCTCATACACTCCTCTTTTGAGATAGCTCCGTGAGCGTATGCTATAGCAAAGCTCAGCAGATAGAATACAGAAAGCTGAACGATATATGCCTTTGTGGAAGCTACAGATATCTCAGGGCCTGCATGGGTGTAAAGCACCATATCAGACTCTCTTGCGATAGACGAGCCTTTTACGTTTACGATAGAAAGTGTTTCAGCGCCCCTCTCCTTAGCCATTCTAAGGGCTGCGAGAGTATCGGCTGTTTCTCCTGACTGTGAAACAAGAATAACAAGATCTCCCTTTGCAATGATAGGATCTCTGTATCTGAACTCAGAAGCCATATCCACTGTAACAGGTATTCTTCCGATCTTTTCAAGCACATACTTGCCCACAAGACCTGCGTGCATAGCAGTACCGCAGGCAACAACGAAGATGTTGTTATAGCCCTTGAGTCTGTCATATGTAAGACCACACTCTTCAAGATTTGGCATACCGTCAACTATTCTTGGTGTGATAGTTGTTTTTATAGCTGTTGGCTGTTCGTGAATCTCTTTGAGCATAAAGTGAGCATATCCGCCCTTCTCAGCGGCTTCCATATCAAAGTCAGCAACGAGCATCTCTTTCTCAACTGGCATTCCGTGAACGTCAAAGAACTCCACCTTGCCATCGTCAAGGACAGCTATCTCGTTCTCGTCAAGAAGATAATAATTCTTCGTATATTTCAGTATTGCAGGCACATCAGAAGCTATAAAAGCTTCGTCCTCGCCAACTGCAACGATAAGAGGAGAATCCTTTCTTACTGCATATATTCTTCTTGGAAAATCCTTGAATATGATACCGAGAGCATATGAACCCTCTATCTCAGCAAGAACCTTCTGTATTGTCGCCATAGGGTCGCCCTCATAATAATAATCAAGAAGCTTTGCAACTGTTTCTGTATCTGTCTGAGATTCAAAGACATATCCCTTTTTCAGCAGAAAATCCTTGATAGTTCTGTAGTTTTCAATGATACCATTATGAACGATAGAAATATTCGCATTTCCGTGAGGGTGTGAATTTATATCAGACGGCTCGCCGTGTGTAGCCCAGCGTGTGTGGCCTATACCGCAAGTACCGTTGAGCCAGCCCTCTCTTTTAAGCTTTTCTTCAAGGTCAGCAAGTCTGCCCTTTGTCTTTTTTGTCTTGATAGCATCGTTCTCAAAAACAGCTATTCCTGCTGAGTCATAACCTCTGTATTCAAGCTTTGACAGTGAGTCAAGCAGCACCTTTGTACAATCCTTTTTTCCCACATAGCCTACTATTCCGCACATGTATAAGCAACTCCTTTCATTCTCATTTGTTAAAAATCATTAAATTTCTTATATTTTTCCAAACCATATCCACATAAATATAATATATCATAGCATATTTTGCATGAAAAAGCAATAGCAAATGCAAAAATTAGCGAAAAGTACTGTTAATTTTACAAAAAATATGTTATAATTAGTTTGGTAAAACTAAAACGCTAAAGCTTATCATAATATAATATTTTTACAGGAGGTCAACTATGTCAAAGGTAACAGAACTTAAAGACAAATTCGTTGAGATCTACACGGAAAACATAAAGCGCCCGGGTTCGGAAAAGCTGCTAAATTATCTGCTTTCAGAAAACAGCGACTTCTTTGTTGCACCTGCTTCTACAAGATACCACGGAGCATACGAGGGTGGCTTGTGCGAACACAGCATACACGTTTATGAGTGCCTGAAAAGCTATCTGGAGCGTGAGCGTGTAAAGGAAGATTACAACATGGAATACTCTGACGAGAGCATTGCTATCGTTTCACTGCTTCATGACATCTGCAAGGTAAATCTTTACAGAGTAAGCTACCGCAATGCCAAGAACGAACAGGGCGTGTGGGAGAAAGTCCCATACTATGAATTTCACGAAACACTGCCATATGGCCACGGTGAAAAGTCGGTCTACATAGTAAGCAGCTATATGCGACTGACCCGTGAGGAAGCCATGGCTATACGCTGGCACATGGGCTTTTCAGGAGAAGAAAACAAGAACAGTATCGGTCTTGCCCTTGAAATGTATCCCCTCGCACTGGCGACCCACATTGCAGATATGGAATCTACATTTTATATAGAAGGCGGCAAGGCGTGAGGATACTTATAGACGCTGACGGCTGTCCTGTTACAAATATCGCAGTTTCTATAAGCAAAAGCCATGGGCTTGAATGTATCATAGTTTGCGACAGCTCGCATATTTTCAGTTCTGACTATGCACAGGTGATAACTGTCGACAAGGGTGCAGACAGTGCAGACATGAAGCTTGTGAACATCGCTCTAAAGGGCGATATTGCCGTGACGCAGGATTATGGGCTTGCGGCAATGTGTCTTGCAAGAAACGTCCTTGCTCTGGACCAGAACGGCAGGATATATGACAACTCCAACATTGATGCACTGCTTCTATCAAGACATACTGCAAAGAAGATACGCAGAAGCGGTGGCAGGCTCAAAGGTCCGCCAAAGCGCACCAAACAGCAGGACGAGGATTTCAGGGTGGCTCTTACCAAACTAATCGAAGATAATATTAACTTTATGTAAAATATGCACAAAATATATAGAATTTCATAGAAAATTGTGTTACAATCAAACTATAGTTTTATAGAAAAGAGGTTTTCACAATGAACATAGACAAGATTTTGAAGGAACTCACACTTGAAGAAAAAGCTTCATTGTGCTCAGGCTCTGACTTCTGGCACACTGAGGAAATAAAAAGGCTGGATATACCAAGCATAATGGTGTCTGACGGCCCTCACGGACTTAGAAAAATGCGTGATGATACAGACAATCCTAACGAAGCTATCAAGGCAGTATGCTTCCCATGTGCCTGCGCACTTGCCTGCTCTTTTGACAGAAAGCTGCTTACAACTCTCGGCAAGGCTCTTGGCGAGGAGTGTCAGGCTGAGGACGTTTCCGTTATACTTGGCCCTGGCTGTAACATAAAGCGTTCACCACTTTGCGGCAGAAACTTTGAATACTTCTCAGAAGACCCTTATCTTGCTTCACAGCTTGCCACAGCACACATAAAGGGCGTTCAGAGCAAGGGCGTGGGAACTTCCCTTAAACACTTTGCCATGAACAATCAGGAAACAAGACGTATGAGCTATTCTGCCAACGTTGATGAGAGAACGTTCCATGAGATATATTTAAGTGCCTTTGAAACACCAGTCAAGGAAGCAAAGCCTTGGACAGTGATGTGTTCATACAACCGCATAAACGGCGAATATTCCTCGCAGAACAAGCTTCTGCTCACTGATATACTCAGAAACGAATGGGGCTATGATGGACTTGTAGTTAGCGATTGGGGCGCAGTTGATGACAGACCTCTTGGCGTTGCCGCAGGTCTTGACCTTGAGATGCCTACCAGCAACGGCAAGAATGACGAGCTTATCATAGAAGCCGTAAACAACGGCTCACTTTCAATGAAAGACCTTGACAAGGCTGTTAGAAACGTGCTTACGCTTATTCAGAAAGCTGAGGACGGCTATGCCACTGCAACAAAGTGGGATAAAGAAAAACAGCATGAACTTGCAGGCAAGATAGAATCCGAATGTGCGGTACTGCTCAAAAATGATGATAAGATACTGCCGCTTGACAAGTCTGCAAAGATAGCTTTCATTGGCGAATTTGCCGACAAGCCACGTTATCAGGGTGGCGGAAGCTCTCACATAAATTCATTTAAGGTGACTTCTGCTCTTGAAGCTGTCAAGGGCATGGATAATATCACATACGCACAGGGCTTCGTCACCGACCGTGACGAAACTGTTGACGAGCTTCTCGATGAAGCTGTGGAACTTGCCAAGAACAGCGATGTTGCCGTTATCTTCGCAGGTCTGCCCGAAAGCTTTGAGTCCGAGGGCTTTGACAGAAAGCATATGAGAATGCCTGATTGTCAGCTCAAGCTTATTGATGAAGTTGCTAAGGTAAATGAAAACGTTGTTATCGTCCTCCACAACGGCTCGGCTGTTGAAATGCCGTTTGCAGATAAGGTGAAGGGCATACTTGAAATGTATCTTGGCGGACAGAACATCGGCACTGCAGAAAAGGCTCTGCTTTTTGGCGAAGCTAACCCTAGCGGAAAGCTTGCGGAAACTTTCCCTGAAAAGCTTTCACATAATCCGTCTTATCTTAATTTCCCGGGAAATATGGACGATGTTGACTATGCCGAGGGAATATTCGTGGGCTACAGATATTATGATGAAAAGGGCATAAAGCCACTGTTCCCATTTGGTCACGGACTTTCATACACAACCTTTGAATACAGCAATCTTACTGTTTCAGAAAACGAGATAAAAGACGACAAGACCCTGACGGTCATGGTGGACGTAACAAACACAGGCGACATAGACGGTATGGAGATCGTTCAGCTTTACGTTTCCGACAAGGAAAGCTCAGTGCGCAGACCTGTCCGTGAGCTTAAGGGCTTTGAAAAGCTTTTTCTTAAAGCTGGCGAGACCAAAAAGGCTGTGTTCCACCTTGATAAGCGTTCATTTGCATACTACGAGCCTGATATACACGATTGGTTCGTTGAATATGGTGAGTTTATTATCGAGGCAGGCTCTTCTTCAAGAGATATCAGACTTTCGACTTCTGTTTATGTATCTTCCGATACAAAACTCCCAGTGCATTTCACCTTGAACACCACCTGTGGCGAGATAAATTCTATCCCAGAGGGCAGAGCTATGTTCGAGAACATTTTAAGCAAAATAGACTGCGGTTTTGGCGACACGGCTTCCGACGATCTTGGCGCTTCTGCAAAGGAAATGATGGAAGCAATGATACGAGATATGCCACTGAGAACCCTTGTTACATTTACAAATGTTCCAGACATCACAAGAGCGAAGATGTCAGAAATGGTGGAAAATCTCAACGAAATGCTTGCAGAAAAATAATCAATTATGGACAGCAAGTTAGACAGCAACAAAGACGAAAAATCGAATGTGACAGAAAATGATGCTTCAAAAGCAAAAACAAGCAGAATAAAACTTTTCGTAGGCGTGATCGCAGTTGCGATCGCCATTACTACAGCGATCGCTTCTGCACTTGTTAACAGACCACAGCGTGATGATGTGGTGATACTCACACCGCCTGCTGACAGCTCTCAGGCTGACAAGGTGGACAATTCAGGCAGTGAAAAGGTCATTAGCAAGACTACAAAGGCACACACCACCAGAAAAACAACGACATCAAAAGCCGTCACAAGCAGTATTGCTGAAACCAAAGAGGAATACAGCTTTCCTGCTGACATAAACAAGGCTGACAAGGAAATGCTCATGGCGGTGAGCGGCATAGGCGAGGTAACAGCCGACAGGATAATAGCATATCGTGACAGAGTTGGTGTTATCAGCAACATGGATATGCTTCTTGAAGTAAACGGCATCGGAGACTCTACTCTTGCACTTCTCAAAGGCTATTTTTATGTTGACAGCGCAGACTACCATGATATGCCGCAGGAAACGAAAGTCACAGAAACTCAGCCTGTTCAGACAGAAATCCCTGCTGATACTGTAACAGAGCCTCCGGCCACAGAGGAGCAAACTGTTACAACGGCTGAAACTACTGAGAAAGTCAGGCAGAAAGTGAACATAAACAAGTCTGACGCTCAGGAGATATCAGACAAGCTGCTAATTGATATGGACAAGGCGAATGCTGTCATAGAACTTCGTGAGCTTATATCCTATTACGAAAGCCCTAACGAGCTTCTTTTGTGCAAGGGCTTTACAGAAAAACTTGTTTCCGAGCTTTGGGATTATATTGAAATATAACTGTATTTTATATATCTGCTACATAAAAAAGAACTCGCACATTTTAGAGGAGCGCCAATAAAGAAGTTTTTATGATTTGAAGATAAGGTTGCGTAACTGCCTTGGTTACGCGACCTTTCTCTTTTTGTCGTACTTCATACTGTCAGCGACCGCAGTCGATACTGCAACATCGAAGCGATAATAAATGTCGATCTGCTGAGTACGATGCCCATCGCTCTTTTCAGGAGCGTAAACAACTATCTTCTCGATAAGTTCATGCATGATCTCGGAAGTAAGTTCCGTGATATGCTCATACTTCTGCACTACCTTTATAAAGGAGTTCACATCAGCACATTTCTGCTCTGCTGTTTCAATAAAAGCAGTAAGCTCTGATGCTTACGCTTTCAATTTCTTCTGCTCGTCCTCATATCCTGCGGACAGTACAGCAAAACGTTCGTTAGAGATCTTACCCGAAATATTGTCCTCATAGAGTCTTGCGAAAAGTCTGTCAAGTTCAGCAATACGTTTCTCAGCCTGAGTGAGAGCTTTCTTTGTCTTAAATACATCAGAGGAATGCTTTGACGCAGAGTTGTCCATGGCTGTCTGCACAAACTCTGATTCATTGTCTTTAACACTATCAAGGAGCTTGTTCAGAGCATTTAAAACCAACTCTTTCAGAACGACAGTCCTGATGTAATGGGCTGAACAGCTATCCTTATCAGCTGAATGTGTAGAGCTTTTCAGATGCTCCTGATCTTCGCTAAGGCTTCTTGAACGGCACAGGTATAGCTTTTTACCGCAGTCAGCACAGAAACAGATGCCCGAAAACGGATTTACAGTTTCCTGCTTCTGATTTCTGCGCTTATTCTTACGCATCTCCTGAACAAGCTCAAACTCCTGCTGTGTGACGACAGGCTCATGGGTATTCTCAACGATGAGCCAGTCTTCTTTTGGATTTTCGATCTTACGCTTGTTCTTGTAGGACTTGCGGCGTGTACGGAAATTTACCGTATGACCTATGTATTCAGGGTGCTCTAAAATGTCAATGACAGTTTCAGTACACCAGCGGTCAAGCCTGGAATTCTTGTTAGCCGGGTTTCTTCCCTGCGATATAGCGTAAGCCGTTGGATTGGGAATACCTTCCTCTGTCACTTACGAGCTATCTGAGTCGGACCATAGCCACTGATACAGAGCTTGTATATCTTGCGTACAACCGCTGCAGGCTCATCATCAATGATCCACTTGTGTTTATCTTCTTCTGATGCTTTGTAGCCGTAAATAGGCAGAGAAAGAGGTTTGCCCGACTGACCCTTTGCCTTGAATACAGCATGAATCTTCTTCGACGTATCCCTGGCATACCAGTCATTAAAAATGTTCTTGAAAGCCATCAGCTCATTCTCGCTCTTGAGAGTATCCACGTTATCATTGATAGCGATATAGCGGACATCATAGTCAGGGAATATGATCTCAATGTACTCACCGGTTTTCAAGTAGTCTCTGCCGAGTCTGCTCAAATCTTTGGTAATGATCGTTCCCGCTTTGCCTGCTTCAACATCTGCCATCATCGCCTTGAAGCCGTCTCGCTCAAACGTTGTTCCCGAAACTCCGTCATCAACGTAGTAAACGGGATTGCTGAAACCGTTATCCTCCGCATACTTTTTGAGGATAGCTTTCTGATTGGTGATGCTGTTGCTCTCACCCTGTAACATATCGTCCTGCGAAAGACGACAATACAACGCTGTTATCTTGCCTGTCATATTAACCTTCCTTTCCGACAGATAAAGCGAGCTATGTTATCATTATAGCGCAATATACCGTCAATGGCAATGCGCCGAAATGCTAATATTACACAGCCTGCTTCTCAGGTTCTTGTCCGGATTCACCGAGCATTTCTTCACACTCACGATCAATCAGCCTTTGCAGGATATCCGTAAGGCGTTCCTTTGAAGCAGGGTTGAATACTAACTTCACGATGTAAGTTGTTCGTCCAATCTTGTACTCGGATACATTGTTGTCTTTGTTCATAGCGATTTTTCCTTTGCTTTTATCTCTCTACGCATTGGTGAGGGCATCGCTTTCTTTCTCTTACCCTCTACGCAGTTGCAAGGTCGGTATGTCATCCTTTCAGCCGACCGAGTATTTTGCGATTATGAATATTATAGCGCGCAATAAAGGCGATTGTCCAGCCGTATTGCGCACGAACTTTGGAATGAATTTCGGTTTTCCCTGGTGTAATTTGCACTGGAAAAATGAAAAAAGCACCAAGTATAACCCTTAATGCTTGAATAGTTTTTATGTTACTTTTTCCAGTTTCAGTAATTCTATCTTTCTGTCAAGACCGCCTGCGTATCCGGTCAGACTTCCGTCTGCGCCGACTACTCTGTGACACGGGATAATGATCGAGACAGGATTATGTCCCACAGCACCACCGACTGCCTGGGAGGACATTCTCTCCACACCATTCTGCTTTGCGATAATATTTGCTATCTCACCATAGGTCATGGTTTGTCCGTAGGGTATCGTAAGCAGTATATCATATACTGCCTTGCGGAACGGAGTTGTTTGGATACTGATTGGCGGAGTGAAATTAGGAACTTTGCCGCCGAAATAAGTATCAAGCCATTTGATTGCCTGAGTGAATATCGGCAGCTCTGTTTCAATGCTTTCGGATATGAGCTTATAGGGAAAGTATTTCTGTCCGTCGAGCCATAAGCCTGTGAGTGATTTTCCATCACTGGCGAGGGTGATGCTGCCGAGGGGAGAGTTATAGTGATAGATATAGTTCTTGCATAATATATGTTTATCAGAAAAGCAATGATAATGCACCATATCCCATTACCCATTTTTTCAATTTTTTATCATTGTTAAGAAATGTCTGATAGATATAACAGTATAGTTTTTCACTGGGCCATATATGTTTCTCATCATAGTAGTAATTCATCGGAAGTTCTATGTACGGAATATATGAAGCAGTTACGCCGCAAAAAGATACTTTTATTTCATCCCGATATCCTATAAATCCTTCATCATCCATAGACATGGTTCTGTTACGATAAGGTTCAAAATCAATTGCATTGCAGTATGGCAGCAAATCTTCATATTGCCGTTGATCAAGATGTAGTCCATAGCTGAACTCTACGTTTTTTACAAACGATTCATCGGGAATGAGTGTAGTCTGAAAACCATTTTTCCCACTTCGAATCATTTTTGCAGGCGCTGTAAATGGATATATCTCTTCTTTACCTGTCAGTCGTTCCCATTCTTCATCCTTTTTCTCACCTTGAATGGTGGGCATATTTCTTTTCCACGAGTATACTTGATAAGATAATTCTCGTTTTAGAAGATCGATAAAAATAACAGACCTGGGCTCATTATATATAAAACCCTCAACAAATTGTATCTTGGAAAAATATATTGGTTCATTCATATTACTCACCGCCTTTGTTTTATCATAACATACGGTGCGTAAAAAGTCAATTCAAAACACGTACTCCATAAAAGCGAAAGCTTTTCCAGCATGCACGGTATCCTCGCATTACAATTTTAGAAAATTGAATGCTCCGATACTCAGCTTGCAAGAGGTTTCCACCCCTTGGACCCCGAACATCAAAAAGGAAAAATAAACCGAGCTAAACTGCTCGGAAGAAAACAAAAAATTAAATCTCAGATTCACACCCAGCAAGCTCTGCATATTGTGTACACAAGAACTGTGAATACAATGTGCTGGAAGCTCTGGTGACAGCCACCATTCGCCAAAACCTGATAAGAGAAAAAAGCATTGAAAATATCCACTCTACGGAGCATGGATTGACGTGACTTCCGCACGTGTTTATAATGAAAATATCAGCAGAAAAACTGAGAAGCGGAAGGAGAAAGATCACTATGAAAATACTTGTTCTGAACGGCAGTCCTAAGCGTAAAAAAAGCGACACGATGCACATAACACGAGCGTTCCTTGACGGCATGAAAGAAGCGGCTCCGCAGGAAGTCCACATCGTTGATATTATCGACAAGCATATCGAATATTGCACTAGCTGTTTCGCCTGCAAGCGTAACGGTGGAAAGTGTATCCATAATGACGATATGAAAGCACTTCTCGACGAAGTTCTGGAGAGCAATCTTTTGCTGTTCAGCTACCCGCTTTACTGCTACGGAATGCCTGCGTCTTTAAAGGCTTTTGCTGACCGCACTATGCCACTTTCCAGTATGGCGATGAAGAAGCAGGGCGGCAGGTATGTTCACGTCGGGCAGGCGGATTTTTCGCACCTTAAATACATGATGATCTGCGGCTGCGGATTTCCGAACAGCAAGCAGAATTTTGAGCCTGCGGTCATGCAGTTCAAGCTGATGTTCCCAAATAACCACACTATCATCACCGTCCCCGAAAGTCCGATGTTCAATGTTCCCGAAGCAGCAGAGGTCACAGTGCCGAGACTGGCACTCATCAAGCAGGCTGGAAAGCAGTATGCTGAGACAGGCGAAATAGATGAAAAATTGCTTGCGGAGATATGCTCACCGATGATACCGGAAATGTGTATGAGAGTATCTGTAATAATGAATCTGTATAAGCAAAAAACAGCAACAAGAAAGGATTTATACTCCTTCCCCTGTTGCTGTGTGTGTTGTGTTTCAAATGACTATCAACGCTGATAAGTTAAATATACATAATACTTTGATTAGCATATGTCACCTAATTGTTTTTTAATAAAATCATCAAATGTGTTTATCTTTTCATCAACATTAATATGCTGATGCTCAATTAATATTGCATTGGACGATAAAATAAAGGAGAAATGCATTTTACTTCTGTCCATAAATAGTTGCACTATCTTGTCCGAATGGTTTTGAAAATAAAAATGCAGTGCCAAAAATTCAATATCATCATTCAAATAATAAAAATAATCCAAATCATTTCTAACTTTACTCACTCTTTGAAAAGCATTATCAAATAATTCCTTCCAATCATAAATATCAAAGCAAGTATAAATTTGTCCAATAATATACATTTGCCCATGTGAACGGAAGCCATAATCACTATCAGAAACAAGGTACGGGATAACATATTTAGAAATAAACTCTTTCTTGCTTTGATCAGGAAGATGTTCTACGATTTCAATGATTAAGCTATATAAACTGCCATTATGATACATCAAAATTCCGGCAATCTCTTTCTCGTTTTCAACTGTATAACCTTCTGTATCAAGCCGATCAAGTATATATGAATATTGTTCATCTTTCTTTTCATGTGAGTGCAAGTAATCCGCATCTTTCATATTAGGTGTGCAATTACCATTAGCTATTAGTTCGGTTTTAATATCAGCATCAGATATTGAATCGATGAGTCTATGGTTATAGTCGTATAGCGTTTCAAGTTCGTTGTTGTAAGGACGATGTTCATTGTTTTCTATTTCTGCTTTCAACCAAGCATTTGTCAGCTTATATAACAGTATTCTTTGATCATCATTTGTAAACAGTTTATCAATTTTATCATATAACACTGAAAGAACTTCTTGTCGCCAATACGTCAAATTATCTGGTGTGTTTTTTAACTCAAATAAGGCATCAAGATATTTAAAGCCGAGTTCGCATGCTACGTCAAATAATGCATCATCTACATTGACTCGATTATCTCCTATTTCGTTGGCATAATCACATAGGGTCAAGAGATTCATTCCATAAGACAGGATCTTCTCAGAATTATTCGGAAGGAACTTATAGCATTCTAAGAGGCCATTTAATGTGTAATCCTTTCTGCCAACGTAGCCCAGAATTCGTAGGTTCATTATTTTTTTGAATTTTATTTGCAAATTCAGTTTCGTTGAACTTGTTTAGTAAGGAAGCTATGTGCGTGCAGATATACTCCAAGTCATCATATTCGTTCTGCCATACTATTCCGTTTGAACCGCACCAAAATTCTGCTATTTGTAAGAATAATTCCTTTTTATCAAACAAATAGTAGAGTTGTGCAAGTTCATCGATATAATGCGGATCTTTTCCAGTAAATATATTCAGCAAATCAATACATAGTTTTGTATTTTCTGCATATTCAGATGCATTGACAAAGTATTGTAAGAATACTCTCTTGAAATATGGGAGGACTTCAAATGTGCCGCAATCATCGCATGAGCCAACTCTATTTCTTGTAAAGTACGTCAAATCACAAGCTATTCTTATTATATCACTATAGGTTCCTTCGCTATCATAAAAAAGCGAGTTTATATTTTCCGCTAATTCTTTTAGCTGTATTGCAGGCTCATAACCACGATTGGCAGCAGTAATGCGTTTGTTTTTCAGAGTCTCTTTATATAGCATATCCCAGTCGATTGTATTATCATACTTATACAAACAAAAATATGCTTTAAAGAAGCCCTGAATACCGTGAATCTTATATTCTGAAATATCGCCACCTAATGAACCAAAAAAATCCATTTTGATAACGGATTCATGTAAAATAGATTGTATTTCCTCGGACGGAATCTTTTTCAATAACATAGAGAAACATAATTCTGTCAGAGTATGTATAGATATATGTTTAGAACTGCAAAGTTTCGTGGATAAAAAAGCAATTGTCTCATTATTGATATTAGGATTCTTGGTTATTTCAGAAACATAGTTGTGCAGAGATGAAATATTATATTTACAAAAAGTGAAGGTTTGTTGTATATCTGGAATAGCATAAAAATGAGTACTTGCATCTAACCAACCTGATACAAATGCCACATAACAATTGTCAAGAGTAAGATTACGGCGTACATCCGGATTATAAAACCTGCAAATATACCCTATTTTTTCAAACTCTTCTTGATTGGCATCGTCGTCTGCTAGCGATTCTTCAATTCCCAGGTTTGAAAAGTATTCGACGTATAATTTGTTAGCCCTTTCACATTCATTCATTTTTAGGAGTTTATAAATATCATCGATAATCTGTGGTATTGCGTCAGAAGATTTTAGTACATATTTTTCGGAATGAGTAAGCTTACTCGACATTTTTGCCTCTATAAATCTTTTTTCCTGCTCATAATAATTTACACACTCTATTAATTTTGAGATTGTAGTTGAAACTAAACTAAGCCTATGTGTCATTTCAAAATCATAATCGCCTTTAAATAAATCAATCACATTACTGAATTGTTCAACCAATCTATCGATTGGAATTTGATAATTAATAGATCCAATAATATAATCAGGATTATAGAATTCAAAAACTTTATCGAGATTATGTGTTTCAAGGTTTAGGTTGAACAAAATATCGTATTTAAACTCATCCAAAGTTTCGTTTTTTATAATTGATGAAGTTACAGAGTCTATGATATTTGCGAAGTTGCTATTTGCACGTATAACTTCTTTAAAATAGAGCCTGACATCATTGTGAAAAACATAATATCCGAAGTCATCTGAAACAATAACAGGATAAAGTTTGTGAAGTACTGCTTCAACAGTAAGCTTATCTGATTCACAAAGATCAACTAAGTTTTCAATTGATATTTTTCTGGAAGCAAATGCATAAATAGCTTCTAATTTTAACAACAAAATCTCAGATTCTGAGGATATGGAATTCACTATCCACTCATAGTAACGGTCAATATAGTTGTTTAGCCTCCATGTCAATAAATGATTGATAATACCATCAAAATCAGAATCAGCAGACAATCTTTTTATCTCTAAAATTGCAAAAAATACATTAAGCGTATTATTACCTACAACCTGTATCAACGATGAAGACAAAGTATCAATATCAACATTTTTTATTGTAATATTATATGCTTCAATTATGGTCTTGATATCATTCGCTTCTAAAGTCGGAAGTTCAATGTACTCAATATCTGGATTTTTTATTAACCACTTCGGGTATTTATCATTTATTGGTTGTCCAACTAAAATGAATTTTACGCCGTTGCCAACTTCATCAGGACGAGGAAGCTGAGAAAGAAATGTATCTTTAGTCTTACTTGATCTTGCGGCATGATCCATTCCGTCGATAAATAAATAGCAAGTCCGCCCACATTTTTCTGCATATACTGGTAAAAACTTAAATACTGCCGCTCTGAGTTTCGTTATAGTCAAGTAATCATATAGTAGTGGAAATTCTAATTCGCTGAGTAGATTTAACTCTTCAAATTTACTTTTGATTTGAGATAGAATACTGCTCCAAAGGTCTTTACCGCTATAAAATCCCTCATCATCACTAAATGACGGAGTATCTGCATTGACTGGTAAATATGTATAATATCTGAAATCAACAATAGAGTTTGTAGCCTGAGCTAAGTAACTAATAAAATCTGTTTTTCCTGCACCTGGTAATCCCTGAAGGAAAATGACACTCTTATCACTTTCAGTTATCCTTTTTGTGAACTGATCTGCAAAATCAAGTCTGGAAGGAAGAATTGGGGTTGTAGGAGATAATTTATATTCAGGTAACCTATAATGCGGCTCACATAGTGAATTATATATATCCTCTTTAGTAATTTCGGGCTTTTCTCGACGAGAAGTAACCCATTTTTCAAGGCTTGAACGTAATTTTTCGATGGCTGTATTAATTACTTCTTCTTTATCAGTACCTAATATATTAGATAATAAATATTTGATTTGCATCTCTAAACCTGCAAGATCTTCTTGTTTTTTAAACTGAATGATTTGTATAAATTCGTCAATTTCATCTTCATTGAGATTAATAGTCTTTCTGAACCACTCAATAGCATTTCTCTCTTGAGTATTATTACCATAATAAGTCAGGTCGCTTTTGAGCTTAGGGAGTATTTCAGTTATAAAATGCGAAAAAGAGCATTTTCCATTTGCAGTCCTCGGTCCCCATTTTCTGTTAGTAACTATACTTAGAGATTTAATCTTATAATTGGCTTTTACTTTGCTCCACTCTGATGCCCATGATTTTAACATTTTATCGGACTCTAAATCAGAATATGTCAAAGAATCATTAACGTCAGTGTGTTTTACTTGGATGTTGGCTATGCTACCATCAGCATAGTTTATAACCACATCATCAAGCGACTGGAATTTGCTTGATTGCAGCGTGACAGATTCGATTGATGCATCTGTCATCATATGTAAGCATTCAATGATTCCTATTTCCCATTCATACCAATAAGGCGTACCAATTCCTGCATTACCCATTATATTCCGCCACCTTTTCATAAGCAAGTCGACTTATATTATATGCATATTTTTCTATGTCATCTTTAGTAAAATTAATGTGATATCCATTTATCAAGCTATCAATAGTATACTTGAAACTCGTATCATAGTCTGGAGAAATATAGTCAAAGTGTGTTAACTTGAAAACATTTTGAGCGAAAGCATACAACTCCTGTTCAGATATAGGATATATAATACTATCATTCATTTTTGCAAAGCTATTTAATAATCTATTGTTTTGCATTATATTATAGCATAATTTAGTAAAATAATCAGATATATCATCAAGTTTTTCTTGCAAGTATAAACAAATAAACCCAAGTGAAGGGCGAAAATCCACTCTTTCAGTTATATTATATTCTACTAAGCTGCTTTTGCAATCGTCTATAATTTCAATAAAGGAGTACTCAGGAATAGCAATTAAGCAATCATTTAGATCAATTAGATGTATTTTGCTTCTTATTCTATCTAAATAGAAAAAACCACAGATATTATAATAGCATTTAAAAACTGAAAGGGCACTGCGATTGAATAATACGAAGCCAGTTTGATTCATACTGAAGTTAATATCTCTGAAAGAATTGCTTTGTATATCATAAACTTTAATCACTTCATTCACCTACTTTATTACGATAAGCTTGTTTCCCATATCATAGCATAAATACCCGAAAAAGTCAATCAGAATCACAGCGCAATGCACTGGGGAAAATCTACATTTTGCTGCGCATTTCACAAGAATTATTACAATCATTCCAATATGCTGGACTCCGGCAGTTTTATCGGATATAATGGATTCACAATAAAACTTTTGGAGGTAACAGCTATGTTGAAAACACCTGAATTGGCAATGCCGAGAACACGCAAGATCACTACTCTATGCAACGGCAGGCGTGAGGTCTGGACGGACTACGAAGAAGCTAAGGCACATTTCCTTGAAATGATGATGACCGCCGAGGGCGAGGAGCGTGACCGTGCGGAGTGCGTATACATTCAGCTCATGCACGGACTTGACGAATGCAGTGACGTGGACTGAAAGGAGTAGTAGACTATGCTAAACAAAATAATGATGACAGGACGTATCACCACCGATCTGAACGTTGTGACTGAGGAGGATTACAGCTACTGCAAATTCAGTATCGCTGTTGATCAGCCTAAACAGAAAGGCGTTGATACCGTTAAGACAGACACGTTCACCTGCCTTGCTTTTGATGACAACGCCAAGTCCGTGAGTTTCCTCTACTCAAAGGGCGGACAGATAACCTTTGTTGGCTCGCTCAGCAAAGCTCCTGATAATACCGCTGTTATCATCGTTGAGGAACTGCACTTTCAAAACAGGTTTGCTGTTAAGGTGGACGTTGATTCGAGACAGCATTTCTGACGAAACAGACGATCTACTATCATATAGCTGAAACAAGGCTCTCAGAGTATTCTGGGAGCCTTATTACATTTATGAAGCTCTCTACAAGATCGTAGGGAGCATTTTTCACATATTTAGCGCACAAGTAGCGCAATACCGGCGCGCATACTACATGACCTGAGCGCAGTAACCGTATATAATACAAACAGCCGATTTCTTGAAATAGATACTTTTACGAAATCCGCAATAATTCAATGGCAGATGGCATACTACCCCTTATTGAAATTATACAAGATTTCACTTAAAATTTCAAGTATAATGCTGAAAATCAGCGGTTTGTATACAACAAGGGCAATGCAGATGTGCAGATTGCTATTCTGAGAGCGTTGGAGGGCTACTGAATGGAGAAAACAGGTATAACTATTACAAAGCGTAAAGACGGGCGGTATGTCGGGAAGTTCATCGCTGAATACGCAGATAACGGCAAAGCACAATATCATTATGTTTATGGCAAGACCTACGAAGAAGCCGAGAGCAAGGTGCTTATAGGACGTGAGATAGCCACACGCTATCTTTCGGGCAGATATATCACAGTCAGCAAGGTGTATCGGGAATGGCTGAATGCTGTGGTAAACCGTGTCAAGGAATCCACACTTGCCAACTACCAGAATAAGTTTGAAAAGCACATTCTGCCTGAATTTGGCGATATTCCATGTGCAGATCTGACCGCAGGCAGGATCAATGCCTTTATAAACAAAAAGCTCGCAGACGGGTTATCTGCAAGCTATGTGAGGGATATATTTACTGTTTTCAAGACGATGCTGAAATATGCACAGGAGGAATATGGATTCAGATTATCGCTGAAAAATGTCGTTCTACCCAAAGCCGAAAGAAAGCAGGTCGAAAAGATCAGCGATACAGAACAGAAAAAGCTCGTTTCCTATCTGAAAGCCAATATGTCGCTGACTGCTTTTGGTATCCTGCTGTCGCTTTTTATGGGGTTGCGTATCGGTGAGCTTTGCGGTCTGAAATGGGAAGATGTCGATTTTCAGCACAAGGTACTGCGTATCCGCAGGACTGTTCAGCGTATCACTTCAGCCAACGGTAACAGGAAGACAAAGATCGTGATCTCCGCTCCAAAGTCGGCAACATCGTTCAGAGAGATTGCTATCCCCGATATGCTCATGAAGTATTTTGAAATGTTCCGTGATAAAGCCGATTATTTCATCTTATCGGGTGCAGACAAGCCCGTTGAACCCCGCACGATGCAGTACCGCTACAAGAAGATACTGCAATCGGCGGAGGTAGAAAACCACAATTATCACAAGCTCCGCCACACATTTGCGACCAATTCCGCAGAGAATGGTTTCAACGTCAAAGCACTGTCTGCCGTCCTTGGTCACAGCAGCGTAACCCTGACACTCAACAGATATATCCACCCTGACCGCACCTATGAACGCAGGCTCATGAATATGTGTATGAAGTTGTAAATTGGTGTCAGAACAGCATCTTGAAAATTGAATAGTGACGATTTTACGCTGTTTTGTGAGCGTTCTCCTGAATGTATCTATTTCAAGAAAGAACTATCTTCTCCCCAGATACTTTACATAGTATAACACCGCATTTATCAGGTATGCAGGCATAACTCCCGGTTTATCCAAGTGAGGAGTGTTCTTTTGGAAGAACTGATAAAACTGGATGCTTATCCGATAAGAGGGCTGGTGCGTCGGCTTTTGCAGGATAAGACCACAAGGAAAAACATCATGTTTGCATCGGACAGCTACACTGATTACGGTGCAGGATATAGAGATAATTCGCAAATGACCGAGGGTGTGCTGCTGGGGTTTGATTCCTGTGACATTCAACCGAGAGTATACAAGGCGGCAGCGGAGCAGACGGAGCGCACCCGAAAACGTGCTGAGGTCTTCACGCCTGCGTGGATCGTCAATCAGATGAACAACCACTGCGATGCGGAATGGTTCGGACATCTCGATGTGTTCAACAAGCAGGACGAGCAGAGTTGGGAAATAAACACTGAGCCTATCCTGTTTCCGGAGGGGAAAGACTGGAAGCAGTATGTGGATTCCAGACGGCTGGAGATCACCTGCGGAGAAGCTCCCTATATTGCGTCCCGTTATGATGCCGCTACAGGCGAGATTATTCCGCTAGAGCGACGCATCGGCATTCTTGACCGCAAGCTGCGTATTGTAAACGAGAATGCCACCGATGAAGACGAATGGTTCAAATGGGCGTTTCGGGCATTCCAAAGCGTTTACGGCTATGAATATCAGGGCGACAACCTACTGATCGCCCGCATGAATCTGCTGTATACGCTGGCGGACTATATCGAAGCAAAATGGCACAGGCAGGCAACACAAAAGGAGCTGGAGAAGTTTCTGAATGTGATCTGCTGGAACCTCTGGCAGATGGACGGCTTGAACGACACGCCGCCCTATGGTATTCCGTCCGATGAGGTCGTGCAGATGTCGCTATTTGATGATGAAGAAGAAACAGCGGACGATGAGATCGTCTACTGTAAAATATATGACTGGCGAAAAGATATTTCAAAGCTGTTCAAAAGTCTAAAGAAAAGAGGAAAAGGCATGAAATTTGATTATGTAATTGGAAATCCGCCGTATCAGGAAGACAATGACAATAATAACAGGCAAAAACCTGTTTATAATTTGTTTATGGAAGAAGCTTTTAAGGTTTCAGATGTAGTCGAACTGATTACTCCTGCAAGATTTTTATTTGATGCAGGTCAAACTCCTAAAGCATGGAATAAAAAAATGCTTAATGATAAGAATTTCACAGTTCTTTTATACGAACAAAACGGAGCATCTATTTTTCCTAACACCGAAATAAAAGGTGGCGTGGCAATTACATTAAGAAATAAAAATAGAGAATATGGTGAGATTGGTGTATTTACAGCAATACCAATTTTAAATTATATTATAAAAAAAGTATCAATACAAATGAATAATACGTTGTCTGAATGTGCTTTCCCAAAAAGCCAATATGGATTTAGTGAGGAAATTTACATAGAAAATCCCGAATTAAAACAACGACTTACCAAAGGTAATGAATATATTATTGATGCAAATATATTTGGTAAAATGCCAGAAATTTTTTCAGATAAACCTAGTAATGAGGGGAGTTATATATTAATATTTGGAAGACAAAATAATCAGCGTATTGGCAAATATATAAAATCGAAATATATAAAAAATAGCAAAGGCGTGGATAAATATAAGGTTTTCGTAACAGGAGCTAATGGCTCTGGAAAATTTGGTGAAACATTGAGTAGCCCATTTATCGGTAAGCCACAAGAAGTTGGAACACAAACATATATGAGTTTTGGCTTTTTTGATACAGCTTTCGAGGCTAATTCTTGTTTAAACTATATTAAAACTAAATTTGCAAGATGTATGTTAGGTGTGTTAAAAGTAACACAAAACAATCCGAGAGATGTTTGGAGATATATCCCCCTCCAAGATTTCACTTCAGACAGCGATATAGATTGGAGCAAATCAATTGCCGAGATAGACCAACAGCTCTACAAGAAATATGGCTTAACACCTGATGAGATAAACTTCATAGAAAATCATGTAAAGGAGATGAACTAAGTGCCTAAGATAAATATTCAGACAACAAAAGCGGCTATGCCACGCTGTTATTGCTATTCTACTCCAACAGTTTTGAACAATAACGGCTGGGTGAAGATCGGCTACACCGAGCAGGACGATATAGAGGATCGTATTCGTCAGCAACTGCAAACAGCACATATCCCGCACCACACCGAATGGAGCGATGTTGCTGTTTTTGCCGACGGCAGGACGTATTTCCGTGACAGCGATTTCCACGCCTATCTCAAAAAGCTGGGCATTGAGCGCATGAAGCCGATGAACGGCGACAAGAAACAGCCTGAGTGGTTCCGCATCAGCGGCGATGAGTCATTCACGCTGTACTCGAAATTCCGCCGTACCAAGGGCGTTTTGGATACGGTCGGAACGATCGCCTATGAACTCCGTGCCGAGCAGGAGCAGGCGGTCTCGCAGACATTTGACTACTTTATGAGCCACGAAAAGGGCGAATTTCTCTGGAATGCAAAGCCACGTTTCGGCAAAACGCTGGCGACCTACGACCTCTGCAAGCGCTTGCAGTCGACCAAGGGCGACTATGCCTGCAATATCCTGATCGTGACGAACCGCCCCGCTATCGCAAATTCGTGGTATGAGGATTTTGTCAAATTCATCGGCACGGAATCGGGATTCCGCTTTGTGAGCGAGGTATCTGCCCTGAAAGGCAAGCCGTTTGTGATGTCCCGTGAGGAATACACCGACAGCCTAACGAAAGAACTTGCAGACTGCATCGAATTTGTCAGCCTTCAAGACCTGAAAGGCTCTCTGTATTTCGGCGGTCAGCATGACAAGCTGAAAGAGCTTGTCAATATGCAGTGGGAATTGCTGGTCATTGACGAAGCACATGAGGGCGTTGATACTTCCAAGACCGATGTGGCGTTTCATCAGATCAAGCGTAATCACACCCTGCACCTGTCGGGTACTCCGTTCAAGGCGCTGGCAAATGATAAATTCCCGTCCGATGCGATCTATAACTGGACATACGCTGACGAACAGAAAGCAAAGGCGGGCTGGAACGATGCGGAGCGCAATAACCCTTATGAGAACCTCCCACAGCTCAATCTATTCACCTATCAGATGTCCGAGATCATCCATGAGGAATTACAGCAGGGCGTTGAGATAGAGGGCGAAACGGAGGAGTATGCTTTTGACCTGAATCTGTTCTTCTCTGTCAAGGCGAACGGCGATTTCGTCTATGAGGAGTCGGTTGACCGTTTCCTGGAAGCACTGACCTCACAGGAGAAATTCCCATTCTCTACACCTGAGCTTCGTGGGGAGCTGAAACACACATTTTGGCTTTTGGATCGTGTGCAAAGTGCAAAGGCGCTGGCAAGAAAGCTTAAAGCTCACCCTGTTTTCGGTGAGTATGAGATAGTTGTTGCGGCAGGTGACGGCAGGCTTTCTGAGGAAGATGAGAGCCAAAATTCGTATGATAAGGTGCGTGACGCTATTAACCACCATGAAAAAACTATCACGCTCTCAGTTGGACAATTGACCACGGGTATCACCGTTCCAGAGTGGACGGCTGTGCTGATGCTATCCAATATCAAGTCTCCTGCGCTGTATATGCAGGCGGCATTCCGCAGTCAGAACCCGTGGCGCTATCAGGAGAACGGCACGCTTCATGTGAAGAAGAACGCCTATGTATTTGACTTCGATCCGGCAAGAACGCTGATCATCTTCGAGGAATTTGCGAATGATCTGTCCAGCGGCACTTCCGGCGGTAAAGGCGACAGCGACCAGCGCAAGCAGAATGTGCGTGAACTGCTCAACTTCTTCCCGGTCATCGGAGAGGACGAAAACGGCGAGATGATCGAGCTGGACGCTGAAAAGGTGCTGTCCATTCCGAGAAAGATACGTTCTCTGGAAGTTGTCCGCCGTGGTTTCATGTCGAATTTCCTGTTCCAGAATATCGCCAATATCTTCAATGCACCGCCAGAGGTCGTTGATATTATTAGCTCACTGCCGAATGCACCGGAGGGCGCTCTGGTAGATGTATCTCCTGAAACAAGGGAAGACCTGTCTGTCAATGACGAGGGTGAAGTGGAGCTCTCCGACGAATTTGTCATCGGAACGGCGCAGGATGTGTTCGGGGATAAAATCTACAGCGACATTTCTGAAACGCTGGAGCGCAAGACCGAGGAGATACTTGCTGCCCCCGAATCGACAGAGGATCAGCAGATATCACATTTGCAGGACGTATTCCGCAAGGAGCTTGTTGCACCTGTGATGCAGGTAACGAACGACACCTATGGTGCCGACCTGAAAAAGCGTGATGCACAGAAGCTCCAAAAGCAACTTGAACAGAAAGCGGACAGGCTTGTTACACAGGAATACGGCGATTATTCCATTCAGAAGAAAACACTGGAAGCACAACGGCAGGACGCACTTTCACATCTGAGTGAAACAGGGCAAACTGCTGCCGATGTCAATGAACAGTTCGATACACTGGTGCAGGAGGCGACCGATGCTTTCAAGGAGCGTGTCAGCAATGTGCTGGAGGAGACTGTGCCAACTTTGTGTGAGAAAGTCGTAAAGACTGTCGAGACCACGAAGCGTGAGCGTATCAAGGAGACCATCGAGGAGGAAGTCCGTGACCATCTGCGTGGCTTTGCAAGGACGATCCCGTCATTCCTGATGGCATACGGCGACGATGAGACCACACTCTCCACTTTCGATATGATCATCCCCGATGATGTATTCTATGAAGTGACCAGTATCACGCTTGACCAATTCCGCTTCCTGCGTGACGGCGGTTCGTATACAGATGCAGAAACAGGCGAGAAAAAGCGCTATCCCGGAAAGCTGTTTGATCCTGTGGTATTTGATGATTCCATCAAAGAATTTCTCGCACTGCGTACACGGTTGGGCAATTACTTTGATGAGTCGCATACAGAGGATATTTTCGACTACATCCCACCACAGAAGACCAATCAGATTTTCACGCCCAAGCGTATCGTGAAGCAGATGGTCAATATGCTGGAGCAGGAAAATCCCGGCTGTTTCGATGATCCGAGCAAGACCTTTGCTGATCTGTACATGAAATCAGGCCTGTATATCGCAGAGATTGTGAAGCGGCTGTTCAACAGCGACGGCATGAAACAGGCATTTCCTGACAAAGCACAGCGGTTACAACACATCTTTGAACATCAGGTATACGGGCTTGCACCGACAGAGATCATCTATCAGATTGCCCTGCACTTCATTCTCGGCTTTGACGGCGGGAAGCTGATTGAGAAGCATCATCTGCGTCAGTGTGATGCACTGCCGTTGGCAAAGAATGGAACATTGGAAGCAAAGCTGGATAGTATTTTCGGATAAGGCTTGATATATAACGAAAAAATACCGATACTTCACACAACATGAAGTATCGGTATTTCGTTTTCATAGCTCGCTGTTTTGGTCTAAATATAGTGATTGATTCTATACTGCTATATCAGCGCCTCACATTTTCGTGCGAGTCTTTTTTTGCTTAATAACGCCAATGCAAACGGCGAGCCTTATGAATATCAGATCATTTATCCTTTGTTCTTTTTGACACGCTTACGGCAACGGCACCAAGCAGCAGCATTGTCAATGCTGCACCTGCTCCTATGCCTGTGTTAGGTGACTTATCACCGTCTTTGTTTACATTTTGAACTGCTGTCTGTGAACTGTTTTGTAAGCTATCATCTTTTTTACCAGTGCTGTCTGGTGATATATCTGATGAACTTTCAGATGCTTTTGTACCAAGGACATAGAAAGGTGCATCGTCTGTGACAAAGGATATTTCTGCGTCAGACTCTTCACATTTAAGACTGCTTACTGTACCATCACCTTTAACGGAATTTACCTGATCTTTGTCTATGTTTATCGTTACCTTTATTCCATTTGCCGGCAGAATAGAATCTCCGTCAATGTAATAAATATGAAATGCTACGGTGTTTTCAGACTTTTTTCCCATGACGCTGTTTAACCAGTCAAGAGCTTCCTTCTCTGTGACCTGATCCACCACAAGATTTTTATCTTTATCGGCATTCTCGATCTTCACGCTTGTGCCATCTGGAAAATCAATAACAGCATTTCCATCGTCGTCAACAGGCACACTGTTCCATGGAACATCTTCTGTATAGACCGCATAAACATTTCCATTTGCAGTTGTGTTATTATCATCAAGCTTTGCCTCGGCCGCATAAGCACCAGAAGGTATGCTTAATGCAAGCACAAGAGCAAGGAATGAAGTCATTTTTCTCATTGGTCTATTTGACCCCCTATCTGTGTATTCAAGGAAGCCGCACCTGCACTATAATAAGTGTGCGGCTCGTAACCCATGATCTTAAGCTTTATCTTTGTACCGACCTCCGGCGTCTTTGAGAGCGTAACATATTTCACATACTCGTTTGGCTTGATAAGACCCGTTTCTCCAAGCATATTTCCCTGTTCGTCAAACACTCTGAGCTTTATCCAGGCATTGTTGCCCTCAATATTTGTAAGATATACTATTGCCTTATCGCCTTCCATAGTGACGTTTCCGCACACCGCAAAATCATAGCTCATATCATCTCTGTTCGGAGAGCTATAGCCTAAATTTTCCGAAACCTCAGGCTTGCCATGCTGTGCTGTGCTTTCAAAAGGCGGTGGAGTAAATTCTGCACTTTTTTTATCATTTGGACGGCACAATGCAAATATCATCACGCCAATGGTAACTGCAAAACAGATCATAAGCACTGATACGATCAGCTTCCCGTCATTTTTTTGCTTATCCATCATAAGCCCCCTGATATGAATACTTTTTTTAATCACGCTATCGGCACAATCCCAATATCATTGTTTCTTACTACCCTCCATGCTCCATTTGATCCTGTTACATAATAAAGAGTTGTATCAACATGAGTAGAAGCAACCATTGCGTCAGTTACTTATTGAACGTCTTCAGAGATCGTTACTGTGATAGTGCCAAGATCCGTATTGTTTGTTTCTATCCCTGCTCCACTTACACTGAAATATGTTGAATCTTTAGGTGCGGCGTCAACAGCAGTGCCTTCGGCTGTTTCCAATAAAATAACATCTTCATAAAACATGCCGTTAAGTCCTTCGACCTTTGATGCAAAATTCAACTGTGCTTTAATAGCCGAATTTGAATGGTTTGTTACAGTTATCTCCTTAGGCTCATCCCACCAGCATGCAGACTCTGTGGTATAGCTATGTGTTTCAGGATTCCATACCTTATGTCCGCCAAAGTAGGTAAAATTCATTTCCTCCCACTCAACGTCCACAGACATTGTCGTTGACTTGGAATCAATATAGCTTCCTGTAACCTTGATATTTGTTGGTTCACTGCCGTCATTTTTTTCTGAATTTACCGCATATGCTGTAACCACGCTAGTGCTTGCAAGCACTAATGCGGCAATGATCGCAAATTTGTTTTTCATGATAAATTCCTCCGTTATTTATTTTTCCACAGTGACAGTTATTTTTGCCACCGTATCGACCATTGCTTTTTCACCTGATTGCGGATCATAGCTTAAAACTCTGAAATTTGCGTCTGTATAAGTGCCTTCACTAAGTTTGTCCCCCTCGCCCTCAAGCAAAGGAAGCGTTTTAAGCTGATTACCTGGTTTTATAGTACCTGAGCGTGCGATGATCTCACCATTCACCTCGATACAAAGCACGATATCCTGAGTTGAACTGCTTGGATGCTTATAACTAAAATAAGCTGTTTTATCAGATAGCTTGATATTCACTGTATTTTCGTATTCAAGAGAAATTCCTCCGCCACCCTCAGGCACATCAAGACTTCTGCTGTTGTCATCCAAAGGTTCAGCATTCTGCTCTGTCTGCTGAGGTGCATAATCAGGTACTAGAGATTTTGTTTCTGGCTTTCTGAAAAACACAGCCCAAATCGTAATGCCTATGCAAAACATCATGCCCAGAATAAGTGCAGCTATTATGATCCTTTGTTTTTTTGCTTTGTTCTCATTATTCTCCATCATTTTCCTCCTGCTTGTGCATTAGCCAGACATTCCTGCTAAATAGCATTAATGTTCACAATAATCATACATTGTTATTAACAAAAAGTCAACAACATTTGCACAAGTGGTAAAAACAATGCACAAGCGGTAGTTTTTTTGATACATATGGCATTCATTTTTTGACAGTTCAACATCTCCGTGACCGTTAAAGCACAACAAAAACGATAGCTCTCATAATAACACCGTTACTTTTTTATTAATAGATAATACTTGAAATCTTCGGGATAATATAGTATAATAACTTTATATGTTGTTATCCTGATAGGAAAACTCAGGCAGAAGGAATGGTGATAGTATGAAAAAAGGAGTTATCTCTGTGAACTCAAATGCAGAGAAAACTATTATCGCAATGACGATATCCGTTGTTCTTGCCATTATTTTTGACGGCAAAAAGAAAAAGCCTGCAAAGCGCAAAAGCTTTGCTCAGCGTGTTTCAAAGCACTATAAAACTATCGACAATATAATGCTTATGACAGTTGCAAAGGACGTCAAGAAAAAAGAGCAGGAACGTGCGGCTCTTAAAAAGAAAAATTCATACAAGACCAAGCTCCGTGACCTTGAGATACAAGACGCTGAGTTTATTGAACTGTAGGTGATATCATGACGGAATATTTCAAGCGTTACCGCAGTTTTGTTGCAAGCTGTCTTGATGATAAAGACTGCGACTTTGCAAAGCTCCTTGATTATCACAAAGAACATATCGCTTTTTTTCAGCACGAACGGCTGATACATCTTATCGTGACGGTGCTTTTTGCACTTTGTACTGTCATGACGTTCATTGCCATTGCAGTTTGGCAGGTCATGATACTCATACCACTTGCCGTTGCGTTTCTCGTACTGCTTGTGCCTTATATAAAGCACTACTATTTTCTTGAAAATCAGACTCAGCTTCTTTATAAGGACTATGACAAAATATACAGACGAGTACATAATTTTGGACTTGACAACGAGAAAGGCGTGAAATAATGGAGTACACAAAATACACCAAGGAGCAGTGGAAAGGCAGCGTCATAACCTCTCCCCTGCCACCTACTCTCGTTACCTGCGGCAGTATGGATAAACCCAATGTGTTCACAGTTGCGTGGACAGGCATTCTCTGCACTCAGCCGCCTGTTACCTACATCTCCGTCAGACCTGAGAGATATTCCCACGAGCTTATCACTCAAAGCGGTGAGTTCGTCATAAATCTGCCGACCAGAGAGCTTGTGAAAGCTGTGGATTGGTGCGGTGTGAAAACCGGCAGAAAAGTGGATAAGTTCAAGGAAATGCACCTTACCGCAGAACCGTCCGCAAAGGTATCGGCACCTTTGCTGGCCCAGTCCCCTGTGAATATCGAGTGTAAAGTAAGAGAGGTCGTGAGCCTTGGTACACATGATATGTTCATAGCTGACATTGTGGGGCTTGACGTTGCAAAAGAATTGCTTGACGAAAAAGGAAAGCTTTGCCTTGACAAAGCGGGGCTTCTTGCCTACGCTCACGGAGAGTATTACGGTCTTGGCAAAAAGCTTGGCACGTTCGGCTACTCAGTAAGGAAAAAGAAAAACAACAAAAATATCAGAAAAGGAAAATAGAGTTATGAAAAAAATTCTCACAGCCGCAGTTGCGCTGGCTGTATGCTATAGGCTCAGACCTATCAAAGCGTACGCATGGAGCGGCACTACTCACGAGGACATTGTGAAAAAATCACTTGCACTTCTGGAAAAGGAGAAAAAGCAGAAGCAGGTGACATTCTATAAAGACTATCACAGCGAGATACTCAAGGGCTGCACACAGCCTGACGAGGAAAACGATATGGACAAAGGTCATGGCAAGCATTATTACTCCTGCGTTAATCCAAAGGGCAAGGAGCTTCCTGAAACTAACGGCTATTACCGCAACCGCTTTGGTGACCTTGCAGTGAGCGCAAGAACTTGCCTCGAAGAAAACTACACCGCCGCAGTATCTCTTTACAAAAGCGGTGACATAAAAAACGCCATGCGTGTTCTCGGCAGAGCCGCACATTTTATTTCAGACATGGGCTGCACTGTTCACGTTGCAAACATGAAATATCAAGACAAGGCAAACAACGTGCATTACGCTTTTGAGAAGCACGTTTCCACCACCTGCACAAGACACACAGCCGACAGCTTCGACAAGCGTCTGCTGAAATACTACGGCAAGGATAACTTCGGCGAGGCTTCAAACAAGCTTGTAAAATACGCAGGCAAGTTCGTTGACACCATTTCTCACCTTGACCCAAGAGCATTTGATGACGTTGCCAAGAACACCCTTCCTGTTACACAGCAGAATGTCACAGCACTTCTTCTGAAATTCTATGACGATTGCACCTCTGACGCAGGAAATTACATACTTGACGGCAAGGCTTACACATTCAAAAACGAGATATCAGGTCTTGTACTCACTGTTACCCCAAAGGGATTGCAGCTTGAAAAGCCTGACAAGGAGCTTGAACAGAAGCTGACTGTCTGTCTTACAGAGGACGGCACATTCGGTTTAAAGATAGGCGACGGCGGATATGTAAACGCTTCATGCAAGGGATATGACTATCTGAAAATAGACGGCAAGCCTGTTCAGTTCAGGGTCACTGCGCTGGGAAAAAGACGTTTCAGAATATCCACTGAGTCCACAGACTATGTAAAGGTGCTTGCAAACTCAAAGGGCGGAAAGCTCTCATTTGCTGACCTTGAGCCTGAAAACTCAGCTCAGATCTGGATACTTAACTAAAGATCACAACACAAAAAAAGGCAGACTCATCGTCTGCCTTTTTTTACTGCAAATTATGTTTGCGTGTTATTATAAAGTTAGTCAACAGGAAATATGCCAAAATATATGCGAACTGATACATTGTCATAAACACAAGTCTTAGGTTGAATGCCACTTCTGTATCGGGCAATCGTGACGTTGGCATAAAGAGCATATTCCACAGAGAAAGGTCGCCTGCCAGATTGCTTATCATCGAGGATAACATATTGCAAGCGAAGATTATGGCAAAGCCTACTAGAACTTTATGCTTGAAACAGTTTGAAAGGGAGATAACAAAATATAAGAAAATCTGCAAGCCTGCAAACAGCGTCAGAGTATACAGGCATATCAGAAACGAAGTGAGCGGTTCTTCAGCAAAGCCGTTGCCCAAAGCGTTTATAAAATCTCCCACAGAGTCAAGATACTCTGTTGGGTCGATAAGCAAAAGCGAAAGCACAAAAACGATCATGCTTGCCGCCGACCATATAACAGAAGAGATGAACTTTGTGAAAATGTGATAATATGGCTTGACAGGTATTGTCAGCATAAGATAGCCCTCGTCAGTGAAAAGGGTCTTGTGAAAGTTGGTCAGCGATATGGTAAAGCCCACAGTGAACAACGCCCCCACGGCAATACCATAGGCAATGCACACAACAATGAATATCACCAGAAAATTAGGGCTTTTAACGCTCTCACCATAACGGAGCATAAGAGAAAATATCAGTGCAACTATCATATATCCCAACACAAGAGGGAAAAACTTTCTTGCCGAGCGTTTAAGCTCATATTTCAAAAGCTTGCCTAACATCTGTACACCTCCCTGAAAAGCTGATCCACAGACTTGCCAGTTTCGTTATGGATAGCGTCAACAGATTTATGCAACCTTAGCATACCATTTTGTATCATTACTACGTCGTCAAGGACAGGTTCGATATCTGCAATAAGGTGGGTGGAAATTACCACAGCCGCCCGCTCGTTGTAATTTGAGATTATGGTGTTTAGGATATAATCTCTCGCCGCAGGATCAACGCCTGCAATTGGCTCATCAAGAAGATAAACGTCTGCCTCACGGCTCATAACAAGACAAAGCTGCACCTTTTCTTTTGTACCCTTTGACATTGTCTTGAACTTTGCCGCAGGGTTTATCCCCAGCCTGTTCATCATATCCTGAGCCTTTGCTACATTGAAATTGCTGTAAAAATCCTGAAAAAACCTAAGCATCTCATTTACTTTCATATCGTCAGGTATGAAATTTCTGTCAGGCAGATAGGAAACCACTTTTTTAGTTTCCACGCCAATAGGCATTCCGCATATGAGTATATCCCCTGCCGTAGGTTTTATAAGTCCACAGCAAAGCTTGATAAATGTTGTTTTTCCGCTTCCGTTCGGCCCTAGCAGACCGATAATTTTACCCCTCTCCAGCGCAAGGTCAAGATTGCTCAGCGCTGTAAAGCTTCCATACTGCTTTGTAAGCCCATAAGTCTGCAAAACAGTTTCCATGCTGTCCCCTCCTTTGTAGCAAAAAGCAGCAAGACTTTAACACGCCTTGCTGCCGCATTATTATCTTTCTTCACAAATAAGCTTGATCGCAGTTCTTTCCTCACCGTCGATCAAAACGCTTGCAAATGCAGGGATACAAATAAGATCAATGCCCAATGGTGCAAGATAGCCCCTTGCGATCGCTATAGCCTTGATCGCCTGATTGGCTGCGCCTGCGCCCACTGCCTGTACCTCAACTGCACCGCTGTCACGGATAACGCCCGAAACTGCTCCTGCCACCGAATTAGGGACAGACCTTGAAGAAACCTTTAGAATTTCCACTTGAATACCTCCATAAGTAAATTCAAAGAATTTACCCCACTTATTATACACACTATATTATACTACATACATAATAAAATTTCAAGCTTTATTAATACTTTTCGTTATTATCGCTTAATAACACGCTGTATATTTGTTGCTTTTCCCGATTTTTCATCAAATTTTACCACAACTCCGTTTATAAAGCAATCGTTTGTGCTTTCTGAAAACCTCACAGGGGTGAGATATTTGAACTTATTTATGACTATATCACTGTCTACCCCAAGTACGGAAAGCTCAGGGCCTGTCATTCCAACATCGGTGATATAGGCGGTATGTCCGCCTAAGATCATTTCATCAGCCGTCTGAACATGGGTATGCGTGCCAAGCACAGCAGTGCATCGTTTTTGCAGATAAAAGCCCATAGCCTTTTTCTCAGAAGTTGTCTCCGCATGAAAATCAACGATTATATTAGGCGTATCAATGCTTTCAAGAAGCTTGTCAACATAGTTGAAAGGATTTTCCACTGCTTCCATATACATCGTTCCCATAAGATTTACCACGGCTATCTTATAAGGACACATATCGATATAAGTCACACCATGACCCATAACACCCTCAGGGTAATTGGCAGGTCTTAATAGTTGCTCGTTTGTGTCATAAAGCTCCTCAGCCTCACGTCGTCTGAAAGAATGATTTCCTGTCGTTACAACGTCAGCACCTATATTGAGAAGCTGTCTGTAAGACTGCGGTGTGATACCATTGCCCTGAGCAGAATTTTCACCGTTCACTACGGTCACATCTATATCATATTCACGCTTCAGCTTATACATTCTGCTTTCAAGAAAATCGCAGCCACTTTGTCCCACAACATCTCCGATAAAAAGTAAATTCATTTGCTATCTCCGTTCTATACTGCATTTTACAGTTACCCTTATTATACACTATCCTTACTGCAAAATCAAGCAGACATCACAAAAAAATCAGACGCTTTTACACGTCTGATCTTTCATATCAATTATCGTCAACTGAAATATCATCAACTATCTCAGGAGTATCCTGGATTTCTGGTGTTTTATCAGGTTCGCCCATGAACTCGCTCTCTGTAAGCTCGCCATTCATAAGCTTCTCAAATGTTGCACCGTCAACCTTTTCATATTTCATAAGATACTTAGCCACAACATGAAGCTTATCCATATGCTCGTTGAGTATCTTTTCAGCGTCAGTAAATGCACTTTCAATAAGAGTTCTTATCTCATTATCGATCTCAGCCGCAACGTTATCGGAATAGCTTGGCGTATTAGTGTAATCCCTGCCAAGAAATACTTCATGATCGCCCTGACCGTATACAACTGGACCAAGATTGTCACTGAAGCCGTAGCGTGTTACCATGTTTCTAGCTGTGGAAGTAGCTCTCTCAAGGTCATTTGAAGCGCCTGTTGAGATGTCGTCAAGGATCAGCTTTTCAGCAACACGTCCGCCAAGAAGAACCACGATATTTTCGTACATCTCGTTCTTGCTAACATAAGATTTATCCTTGACAGGCAGGCTCATTGTGAAACCGCCAGCCTGACCTCTAGGTATGATAGATACCTGATGAACTTTATCTTGTGATTTGCTGTAGTATGTGCAGAGTGCATGACCGCCCTCGTGATAAGCGGTAAGCTTCTTTTCGTCCTCTGTGATGACCTTAGACTTTTTCTCAGGACCTGCCACAACCTTGATAGAAGCTTCCTCAAGCTCGTCTTTGGTGATAGCCTTTTTATTCTTTCTTGCCGCAAGGAGCGAAGCCTCGTTCACAAGGTTTTCAAGGTCTGCACCTGTAAAGCCTACAGTTGATTTAGCAATAGTTTCAAGGTCAACGTCAGGAGCGAGCGGCTTGTTTCTTGTGTGAACTTTCAGTATAGCTTCTCTGCCCTTAACGTCAGGATAGCCCACAAGTATCTGTCGGTCAAATCTGCCCGGACGAAGAAGTGCAGGGTCAAGTATATCACGTCTGTTTGTTGCAGCCATAACAATAACAGAATCGTTATCCTCAAAGCCGTCCATTTCAACAAGAAGCTGGTTAAGGGTCTGCTCACGCTCGTCATGACCGCCGCCAAGGCCTGCGCCTCTCTGTCTGCCCACTGCGTCGATCTCGTCTATAAAGATGATAGCAGGAGCGTTTTTCTTAGCCTGCTCAAAAAGATCTCTTACTCTTGAAGCACCGACGCCCACAAACATCTCAACGAAGTCAGAACCTGAGATCGAGAAGAATGGAACTTTTGCTTCGCCTGCAACGGCTCTTGCGAGAAGCGTTTTACCTGTACCCGGAGGGCCGAGGAGCAGAACGCCCTTAGGTATTCTCGCACCGATCTCGGTATACTTCTTATTATCACGGAGAAAATCAACGATCTCCTTAAGCTCTTCCTTTTCCTCGTCTGCACCCGCAACATCATCAAAGGTAGCTTTCTTGCTGCTTGGTGCCATTTTGGCATTTGTTTTTCCGAAAGACGACATCTTTCCGCCGCCTGCATTCTTCATCATGAACACAAAAAAGAATATCATAACGCCCAGCATAAGCAGCGTCGGTATCAGATTAAGCCAGAAGCTGTTATCCGATATCGGTATAAGATTATACTGCAAAGGATCGTCTGGATTTTCAGTATTATATTTCTTACGATAGTTCTCAGCGTCCTCACCGCCAAGGACTTCATTTGCAAACAGTGAAACATTCGGAACTGTATAACTATATACCTTATCCTCGCCCTTGAGCTTATACTTAAGCTGTCCGGAACCAAGGTCAAGCTCAAACTGTGACACGTTCAGGCTGTCAAACTGTTCCATTATCTCCGAATATTTTTTGTCGGAAGATTTTGTGCTCATGCTTGTTAGCATATAGACCAATCCGCAGATTATGGCAACCGATACCAGCAGATAGATCAACAGGGTCTTTCCATTATTATTGTTTTTCAATCGATCACAACCTTTTGTTCTGTATTATATTTGGCTCCTTATTCGGAAACTATACCGATAAAAGGAAGATTTCTATATCTCTCATCATAATCAAGACCACAGCCAACAACGAATCTGTCCTCGATCTCATAGCATTTGAAATCAGGTGTTATGTCTGCAACACGTCTTGACGGCTTATCAAGCATAACAGCTATCTTAACACTTGGCGCACCCATTGACGCAAACTTCTTTTTTAACTCGCAAAGCGTTCTTCCTGTGTCGAGAATATCCTCAACCAATAAAACGTCCCACTCTCTCAGGTCAAGACCCATAAAATCATGATCTCCTGAAATTGAAACATTTCCTGTTGAGCTTGTGCCAACATAACTCTTTGCAGTAATAAAAGCGATCTGCATATCGTTGTCGATACTTCTTACAAGATCAGCAGTAAACACGAACGCTCCCTTAAGAACGCACACAACAAGAAGCTTTTTTCCTTTATACTCTTCAGTTATCTCTGCTCCAAGCTTTTTCACAGACAATGCAAGCTCTTCCTCAGAATAAAGAACCGATATATTGTTCATTAACTAACAACCTCTCTGATTATATATTATCAATGTGACAGAAAAGTGAAAAAATACAAGTTCACACAAAAAACTTTTCAGCTTAGGGTGATATTCATCTCACTTTATGGTAAAAGCCAATATTTTAACGGTTTCAGAGTCTATCTTCACCCTTTCAGCCGCACCGCTTCCTTCAACGAAAACAACGCCCTGACTATCTTTTAGGATAACGGCACTGCTCCTGTCCTCAAGTCTGAAGGACTTGTTCACCAGCTTTCGCACATCGCTGTCAAAATCTCTGTTCACAAGGCGTATCTTCTCGCCCTCTCTGCGATTTTCGACAACAATCTCACCCTTTATTTTATCATAATCCAGGCAACAATTTGCAAACTTTTTATGAACATTTGCGATTTTTCCGTCAAAAGGATAGAATTTGAACTCTATCTCCTTATTGCCGAACTGATAAACGCCCTCGTCGCTTACCTTAACGCTCCTGAGAGTGCTGTTTTCAAGCATCTCGCCCTTTGCAAAGCTGAGCACACCTTTTGAGCAGACCGCAAAAACTCCGCCCTTGATGTTCGCCTTACCCACGTCAAGTATCAGCCTGTCGATATCCTCGATACTGTCATGGCTCACAGTAAGCCCCTCTTTCTCAAGAATGTGCATTATTGCACGACGGCGTACACTTTCGTGGAGCTGTCTTAGACACAATGCGTCATAACCCTTTGGCAAGACCGCTTTCTCAAAGGCTTCAAGCCCCTGACTTTCAAGATAGTCGCTGTCTGTTCTAAGCCTGTCAGCTGTCATGGAATATGAGCCAAAAAGCGAACTGTTAAGCTCCGCAAGCCTTGGCACAACAAGGTGGCGAATCTTATTTCTGGTATAATCGTCAGTGAGATTTGTGGAGTCAGTAACAAAGTCCTGTCCTCTCTCTTTGAGAAAGCCCTCTATTTCCTGACGAGTACAATTTATAAGCGGTCTTATGATATTTCCCCTCACAGGCGGTATTCCGCAAATACCTTTCAGACCTGTACCTCTTGCGAGGTTGAATATGGCAGTTTCAAGGCAATCCGAAAGACTGTGTGCTGTGCATATCTTGTCTGCGCCGATACTGTCGAAAAAGTCATATCTAAGCTTTCTTGCCCCCTCCTCAGTGGATACAGAATGTTCCTTGCAATAGCCCACAACATCGGCATGAAACACCTTCAGCTCGACCCCAAGCTTCTCGCAAAGCTTTTCACAAAAATGCTGATCTCTGTCGCTTTCCTCCCCGCGGAGGTGGTGATTGACATGACAAGCGCATACATCATAGCCCAGCTCATATAAACACAAAAGGAGCGTAACGCTGTCGGCACCTCCTGAGAGGCACACAAGCAAGCGTTCGCTCTTATTTGCCATATTAAATTTCTCTATAGTAGAAGCTACCTTTACAAGAAAATTATTCATCATCTCTCCTGAAATCAAGACCTCTGAACAGGGTATATTCGCCTATCCAGCCAAGCTGCACCTTATCTGTCTGTCCGTGACGGTTTTTCGCAACTATACACTCAGCCACCGACTTATCGCCCTCATCGCTGTAGTAAGCGTCACGATAGAGGAACATGATGATATCAGCGTCCTGCTCGATAGAACCTGATTCTCGCAGGTCTGAAAGGATAGGTCTTTTATCGTCACGCTTCTCTGAGCTACGGGAAAGCTGTGAAAGTGCGATAACAGGCACATTAAGCTCCTTAGCCATAAGCTTCAAGGAACGTGTTATCTCAGACACCGCCTCAACACGGCTGGCGTTTTTATTTGCTGATTGCATGAGCTGTATGTAGTCGATGACCACAAGTCCAAGATTTCTCATTCTTCTGAGCTTTGCTTTCATCTGCGGCACTGTACAGCCTGCACCGTCATCAAAATATATAGGAAGCTGTGACAGCGTATCTGCTGCACCTGCTATCTTCTCCCAATCGGAAGGCTCAAGATTGCCCGACCTAAGCAGGGTATTATTAACAAGTGCCTCTGAAGCGAGCATACGGGACACGAGCTGTTCCTTACCCATTTCGAGAGAGAATATAACAACGTCACGCTTTGTCGCCTTGCAGGTATTCACCGCAATATTAAGTGCAAATGCAGATTTTCCCATTGCAGGACGTGCAGCGATAATGATAAGGTCAGTTCTGTTAAGACCTGTTGTGATTGCGTCAAGCTGGCCAAATCCTGTCTTTGCGCCAAGATGTTCGCCTGCGTCAGGACCTGATATCTCCTGCAAATGCTCGAATGTATCAACGATAACGTCGCTTATTCGTGTAAGGCCCTGAACATCTCTGCCCTGTCTTATCTCAAATATAGACTGCTCGGCAGCGTCAAGCTGCGTCTGAGAATCCTCACCGCCGTCATACGCCTTTTCAAGAATCTGATTAGCAGCATTTATAAGCGACCTTACCCTTGCTTTTTCCTCGATTATCTTGCAATAGCTCTCGATATTATCCGTTGACGGCACCATTTCCATAATACCAAGAAGATAATTCTTAGCCATTGCAGACGTTTCAAAAACACCCATTGTGACGGCTTCATTAATTACCGTGATAAGGTCCTCTTTGCTGCCTGTGGTGAACATTCTCATTATTATGGTGAAAAGCTGCTGGTGCTGTGGACGATAAAAGCTTTCAGGCTTTAGTATCTCAATGACCTTCGGAAGCACTGAAGGATCACGAAGAACTCCTCCCAGAACGGCTTCCTCAGCCTCCTGAGAAAATGGCAGCTCCCTGCCAAGGGTCGCTCCTGTGGTAAGCCCACGGAAATTATCAGCCATGATTACTCCTCAACGACCTTTACTTTAATGCTGCATGATACGCCATGAGTAAGCTTTATCTGTGCAGTATAGTCACCGAAAGCCTTTATCTCGGCTGTAAGATTTATCTTCTTCTTCTCGATAACAACGCCATACTGAGCCTTGAGGCAATCTGAAATAACGTTTGCTGTAACTGCGCCAAAGAGCTTTCCGCCCTGACCTGCCTTAGCCTTTACCAGAACTTCCTTATCCTTTATTTTCTCTGCGATAGCTTTATTGTCGGCTGTTTCAACATCTATCTTGTGCTGAGCGGAAGCCTTTTTGCCTGCAAGGTCATTAAGGTTTTTAGCTGTAGCTTCAAGTGCAAGACCCTTTCCGATAAGAAAATTTCTTGCATATCCGTCTGCAACGTTGATGATATCTCCCTGCTTGCCTGAACCCTTTACATCTTTTAACAAAATAACTTTCATATTATTCACTCTGCCTTTCTTTTTTTATTCCTGCGAATTATTTTCCCAGTATTCGTCAATGGCGTCTGCAAGGCGTTTTCTCGCCTCATTCATTGAACAGTTGAGCTGAGTTGCCGCCATAGTAAGATGACCGCCGCCGCCCAAAGACTCCATGACTATCTGCACATTACAAGCACCCATGCTTCGTGCAGAGATATTTATCACACCGTTCGTTTCATAGATAACGAACGAAGCTTTTACGCCTGTTATACCAAGCAGCTCGTCTGCCGCCTGTGAAGCCGCTATTCTTATTTCAGAGAAGCTTTCCTCTGTATAAGCCACTGCGCACTCTTTATAAAGGTGAGCACTGTTTATAAGCGACGATTTTTGATGATAAGTCTCGATAGAGTTTGCAAAAAGCTTTTTGACAGCTATGGTATCAGCGCCCTTTTTCTTCAAAAATGCTGCCGCTTCAAAAGTGCTTACGCCTGTTTTCATAATGAAATTCTTTGTATCCAGCATTATTCCCGCAAGCAGAGCTTCCGCCGCATGGACTGTGATATTGGAATCCTCGCCGAAATACTCGATAAGAGCCGTCACAAGCTCGCAGGCCGATGATGCGTTAGGCTCTAAGAACGACATTATAGTCGGCTCGATACCGTTCACCATTCTTCTGTGGTGGTCGATAACTACCACATTTTTCGCCCTTGCAAGTATCTCCTTTGACTCCACCAGTGCAGGGTTATGGGTATCAGTTACCACAAGAAGCGTGTTATCGTCAAGTCTTTCAAGACCCTCCTGAGGGGTTATGTAATAATGCTCTGACTCGTTTTCGTTTATGTAATTTATAAGCGTTTTCGACAAATTCTGCTCAGGGTCTACCACAACGTAAGCTTCTTTTACCATGTTTCTGATAGCACAGCAGAAGCCTGTTGCAGAGCCTACGCTGTCAAGGTCGCCAAATCGGTGACCCATTATAAGCACCTTATCGTGGTTGCAGATAAGCTCCAGCATAGCCTTTGCCACCATACGGATACGGGTCTTATTGTTCTTGTCAGGTGCAGAAGAAATGCCGCCGAAGAACTTGAACTCACCGTCCTCCTTGACAGCCGCCTGATCTCCGCCACGTCCAAGGCACATTTCGAGAGCCTGCTTTGCAAACTTCTCGCTCTCCGCAAGGTTTGCACCATCTCTGCCCACACCTATGGACAATGTAAGGTTAGAACGCTCGCCAACGGCTATTTTTCTTGCCTGCTCGAGTATCTTAAATCTCTGCTCGATTATAGGTGCAAGGTGGCGTTCCTCCATATAAACATAGAACTTGTCGCTTGCTACTTTCTTCGACACCGCAGTAGTATTCTCCAAAAATTCCTCTATGAGCTTTTCTATCTCAACAACCACGTGAGCCTTTTCGCTCTCTCTGATATTTGACATAAGCTCGTCAAAGTTGTCGATAGTTATGATTATTACCGCTTTGTGGGACATTCTGAACTCATATTCAAGCTCCACATAATCGGTAACGTCATTGAAATAGACCATTGAAAGCTCACCGTTCACATCGGTGTGTATAGCCTTCGCCTTATAAAAATGGGCGTTTATGCACACAAGGTCGCCGTCAGAGGAATATATCTTGTCCATATCAATGTTCATAAGCTCAGTGAGGTCAATGCCGTAAGCCTCTTCCTCAGAGTAGACCTGTCTGCCAAAAAGTCTGTTATACCACACGATGACGTTTTCGCTGTCGATTATTATAGCAGGAGCAGGAAAATTCAGGAGAGAATCTCTCTCCGTCTTTGAGATCATCGTGGAAAGCTTTGCCACATACTTACGAGTGTGATTGTGGAAAACCACTTCTTCAAGCACCCACAATACAGCCGCCGCCACAGACACTAGGATAAGCACACTGCCCGACTCTCTGTGAGACGGAGTAGAATGCAGCATAAAAGCGCCTATAAGTGACGAAAGCATGGTAACGCACACTGTTATTCTTATTATGATCTGTAATCCGTTGTTACTTTTCATTTTAAAGCTCCTGCATTTCTATAAACAACCGCACTGTTGTCAGGCGGTCATAATTCCATTATTATCGGCAAAATCATAGGACTTCTCTTTGTCTTTGTGAAGATAAAGTCCGAAAGATTGTCCTTCATTCTGCCCTTTATGGTATTCCAATCCTTCATATTTCTGTCAAGGCAATCCTGAAGTGTTTCGGTAAGAAGCTTCTGAGCTTCAGTCATAAGCTCCTCGCTCTCTCTTACATACACAAAGCCTCTTGAAACCACGTCAGGCCCTGCAAGTATATCTCCCGAAGCCCTGTCGATAGTTGCCACGGCAATGATAAGTCCGTCCTGAGCAAGATGTTTTCTGTCACGGAGAACTATTGCGCCAACGTCGCCAACGCCAAGACCGTCCACAAGTACCTTGCCCGCAGGCACTTGTCCTGTTATCTTCATGTCAACGCCGTCTGTTTCGATAACGTTGCCTATATCAGCAATGATTATATTGCTCTCAGGGATTCCCACAGAAAGCGCCGTATCTCTGTGCTTCATAAGATGTTTATACTCACCGTGTACAGGGATAAAGAACTTTGGCTTTGTGATAGAAAGCAACAATTTCTGCTCTTCCTGACAAGCGTGTCCTGAAACGTGCACCTCGTACATTGACTCATATATTACCTCTGCACCCAATCTCATAAGGTCATTTACTACCTTTGTGACATACTTTTCATTGCCTGGGATAGGATTAGCCGAGATTATGATAAAGTCCATAGGAGTGATAGTAACGTTCCTATGCTCGTTTGCCGACATTCTTGTAAGTGCCGACATAGGCTCGCCCTGACTTCCCGTTGTGACGATGACCATTTTTTCAGGTGCATATCTCGATATAGTGTCGATATCCACAAGCACACCGTCAGGCACTTTAAGATAGCCAAGCTCGATGCCCTTTGAGATAACATTCACCATACTTCTGCCTGACACAGCCACTTTTCTGCCATGTGTGACAGCGTTATTTATTATCTGCTGAACTCTGTGAACGTTTGAAGCGAAAGTGGCAATGATTATCCTCTTGCCCTCAGCCTTGTTGAAAAGCTTCACAAAGCTTTCGCCAACCTTGCGCTCGCTCATGGTATAGCCAGGTCTTTCAGCGTTTGTAGAGTCAGCCATAAGAGCCAAAACGCCCTTGTTTCCAAGCTCTGCAAATCTAGGCAGGTCGATTATACCGCCCTCGATAGGTGTATAGTCTACCTTGAAGTCACCAGTATGGATAAGCACACCAGCAGGGGTATGGATAGCCATTCCCACGGCATCAGGGATAGAGTGATTTACTCTTATAAACTCCACCGCCATACAGCCAAGCTTAACTGTCTGTCTTGGCGTTACAACGTTGAGTTTTACAGTTCCTAAAAGCCCATGCTCTTTCAGCTTGCCCTCAACAAGACCAAGGGTAAGCCTTGTGCCGTAAACAGGCACGTTGAATTTTTTCAGAAAATACGGCAGACCGCCTATATGATCCTCATGACCATGTGTAAGCACAACGCCCCTGAGCTTTTCCTGATTTTTCTCGACGTATGAGAAATCAGGGATGACGATATCAACGCCAGGCATTTCACTGTCAGGAAAAGCCAATCCGCAGTCGATAACGAACATATCGTTTGAACACTCGATAACAGTGAAATTCTTGCCTATCTCGTTAAGACCGCCAAGAGGGATTATCTTCACAGGCGTTCTTCTTACAGGCTCTTTCACTCTGTTCGCCGCAGGTCTTGGACGTCTTTGCTGAGTATTCTGCGGTTTTCTCTGTGGAGTTTCATTTCTCGGCTGAAGCGTTTTTTTCACACTGCCCGAAGCTCTCTGACTTTTTACACGGTCAAGCTCTTTTGAAGCCTGAGCCAGAGGTATCTCGCTCTTATTCTGTTTTTTTCTGAAAAAACGTTTTTGTGTAGGATTTTTTACTGTGTTGTTCTTTTCGTTCATAAAATAATGTACTTTGCCCTGCTGTACTCCGCTTTTAAGCCTTCAAAGGCACAAAATGCCGCAAAAAAGCAGCACAAACATACGGCAGGAGCAATTATCTCCTTCCTGCTGCATTTTATCATGCTCAAATAATATTCGATTTTTCCGTTTAGATTCAATATACCGCTGCGTTTGGGCTTTATTATCATGTGCTGTCAAAAACGCTTAAAGCCTCAAAGAAAGACAAAATGATGTGATGAACGCAGTTTAAATACAGCGGCATGAGCCGCCTTTGTCCGAACAAAAATATCTGATTATATTGTACTCCATTTTCGTCTCAATGTCAATAGCAATTTATTACATTTATTTGAATATGCCCTTTATCCTGCTTGTTATATCCTCGCAAAAGGCAGCCGCCTGCTCGCAGCTCACACTTTCTGCAAACACTGTTATACCTTTTTTATCCCTCAGCGGTCTGATAACTGCGTGTGTCTTGCCCATTGTTATCTCACCCTCTGCCGAACAGCCAAGCTCTGAAAATATCTTTTTCTTGTTTTCACGGCTCATTGTTATGCCCACAAATCGGCTTGAAGTGTATGCGTCAGGCACATCACAGAGAGCTTTTTGTAGCGTTATCCCCTGCTCTGACAGATAAGACGTCACCGCTGACGCAAGGTAAAGTCCATCATAGACAAACATATTATGGGTCGAAACGGCAACGTCCTTTGCTATGTCAGCATTGTTTTCGTATCGGTATAGCCTGCCACAGTGGTCTTCAGCAGCGGCATCGGCATTAGAGGGGAAATTCTCAGGCAATGCCACCGCAAGCCCCTTTTCAAAGCACACCCCTGCATACATTGCCACCAGCTTTTCCCACATGACATAGCTTGTTTTCTCACTATAAGCTGATACTTTTGTGCCGTCTGCGGAAAGATTGAATATTATACGCTCACCGTCTATATCGTTCCTGCCGTGAAAAAGTCTGTCGGCAATGGTCGCCTTTCTAACATCATATGTGCGGATATCCACATTTACGCCTTTAAATCGGTCAGGGAGTTTTTTTTCAAGCTCTGCGACGTATATCTCCCTCACCGCTGAAAAATCTGTCACACAACCCGTCTGAGAAAGCCCCACACTGCGATAATCTCTATCGTCAGCTATGCTTCCAATGCGGTCAAGAAGCTTTTCATCAGGCAACATTCCACCAGCCGAAATAAGTCTTGCATGACCTGAAATGTTTGCGCCTATGAGTATTCCGAACTCTCCGCCAAATCTGTTCACAGCATAAGAAAGCTCTGAAATGCCTGCTCTGCCTATACTGTACACGTTCACTCCAGCCTGACATATGCCGCATTCAAGGGCTTGTTTGAGCAAAAGGCTTTCGTCAGAGCCATAGGCTGTCACTATACTTCCGCCTTTTTTTGCAGCGCTTGCGGCACAAAGTCCAAAAAGCATAGCCTTTTGCGCTGTGGCTTCACCGCCCCACAAACTGCACTCGCCGTTTTCGTCTATGACAAGTCGGCTGTCAGATGATCTTTTCACGTTTTCATAAAGCCTTGCGCCCTTTTCAACAGTTTTTCCAGACCATATGCCCACGCCTTTTTCAATGACGGCTTCACTTGCGATATGAGCCTTTTCGCCCATGACGGAATATTCACCGCACTTCACACCGCTGTCAAGGACAGCCCCACGGCATACCACTGCACTGTTTATATCACAGCGTTCAGATATCACCGAGCCTATGCCAACATATCCGTTCACCTTGCCGCCCTTTACAACAGCGTTATTGTCTATGACGCTTCCGCTTTCTATGACCGACCCTGACATGACAGAAACGTTCTCTCCTATATAAACAGGCTCACCTATTGCCGCACCGCTGAAATTATTTTCCGTCAGCCTTTGTGACATATTTTCGTTGTAAAGCATATGCCTTTGACAATCAAGAAAAGCCTCAGGCGTGGTTATCCTTTTATAATAGCCTTTTCCGTCAAGCAGGACAGCTTCGCCACTTTTCACAGCCTCGGGGATAATATCCTCCGTCATATCCGTAGGCTTTTCAGGATTAAGACTTTCAAAAAGCTCTCTTTTCACTATATATATGCCAGCAGGTTTGTTTTCAGTATCATAAGTCAGAGCCGTACAAAAGGTATCGTGGCTCAAATGAACTTTTATAATCTCATCAAGAGGGTGAGTGCAGATACAGTTACATTCCACGGCAAGAATTTCTGTTTCATCGCACATTGCTGTTCTAACAGCCTGCACAGTGCTTTTGCCTGCGGTGTTTATCATATGGAGCTTTATCTTACCTGAGTATTTTTCATCAAGAAGCCTTTCTACCTGTTCAGAGCCATAGCCCACCGCAAGGACAGCTTCTTCAAAGCCTGCTTTCTCCAGCATTTCAAGAGTAAAAAGCAAAATTTCTTTTCCGCATAATCTCAGAAGAGCCGCAGGTCGTCTGTCTGTCATGGGCATCAATCTTTCTCCACGTCCTCCGCATAAAACAACAGCTTTCATATATGTTCCTCCGTTCATAATACTTGATTTAATGTATTATTGGAAAACATACCCACTGTTATTCATGTGAAAAAAATTTGCCGCCGCCCTTTTCAAGATAGAAAAAATATGCTATAATGTAGGATACGGCATAAAAGAAATTTTACGGAGGTGTATATAATGGAGCAGTTTACGGCTCTTAAAAGAAAAGCACTTGAAAAATATTTTTCACGAATGAACGACCAACAGCGCAAGGCTGTATTCAAAATAAAAGGACCTCTCCTTATACTGGCAGGAGCAGGAAGCGGCAAGACCACTGTTTTGGTAAACCGCATCGCAAACATGATATACTTCGGCAACGCATACAACACAGAGCAGACCTACGGCACGCCCTCTGAACAGGACATACAGTTTCTCAAAGACTACATTGACGGCAAGACAAATGACGCTTCTACCCTCGCAGACATTGTGGCATATGACTGCATAAAGCCGTGGAGCATACTTGCTATCACGTTCACAAACAAGGCGGCAGGCGAGCTTAAAGAACGTCTTGCAGGAATGTTGGGAGAGGCAGGTCAAGGCATTACAGCGGCGACTTTCCACTCCGCCTGCGCAAGGATACTCAGGCGTGAATGTGACAAGCTTGGATTTTCAAGCAGTTTCACCATTTATGATTCTGACGATTCTCAGAGGACTGTAAAAAGCATATTGAGAGAGCTTGGCATATCCGAGAAGATGTTTCCACCGAGAACGATACTCAGCGAGATATCCCACGCTAAAGACCTGCTCCAAGAGCCTGATGAATACATCGCCTCAGCCGCAGGAGATTATCGTAATCTGACCATAGGCAAGGTATACAAGCACTATCAAAAGAAGCTCAAAGCCGCAAACGCTATGGACTTCGACGACATGATCTGCCACACAGTCAAGCTTTTTGAGCAGTTTCCTGACGTCCTCGACCACTATCAGAACTTGTATAAATATATAATGGTAGACGAGTATCAGGACACCAACAAGGCTCAGTTCAGACTTGTTTCGCTGCTGTCACAGAAATTCCACAATCTATGCGTTGTAGGTGATGACGATCAGAGTATCTATAAGTTCCGTGGTGCGACTATCGAGAACATCCTCAACTTCGAGGAGCAGTTCGACTGCAATGCTGACACTGATGTTATAAAGCTTGAACAAAATTATCGTTCTACCCAGAACATTCTTAACTGCGCAAATCAGCTTATAAGCAACAATCAGGGCAGAAAGGGTAAAAATCTGTGGACAGCTTCGGGTGACGGTGAAAAGGTAACAGTATACAAGGCTTCAAGCGAGCGCAGTGAAGCAAAATTTGTGGCTGACACTATTTTAGAGGACATAAACAAGGGCAGAAAATACAACGACCATGCTATACTCTACCGAATGAACGCACAATCGAACGCTTTGGAGCAGACGTTCATACAAAGTGGAATACCATATAAGATAATAGGCGGTCTGAAATTCTATGACAGAAAGGAAATAAAGGATATCCTCGCTTATCTCTCTGTTATAAACAACCATTTCGACTTTCTCCGTCTGAGAAGAATAATCAACGAGCCGAAACGTGGTATCGGCGAAGCCACTGTAAACGCTCTTGAGCAGATAACCTCAGACCTTGGGGATTCACCTATCCACATCATGCAGGAAGCCGATATGCTTGCTCCCCTTGTGAAGCGTTCAAAACAGCTTATGCCTGTGGGCGATATGCTCTCAGAGCTTACTGAGCTTTCTGACACTCTGCCACTTGCGGAGCTTTTGGACAAGCTTCTTGATATGACAGGCTACAAGCGTCATCTTGAAATGCAGGGCGACGAGGGTCTTACACGTCTTGAAAACATCAACGAGCTTAAATCCACCATGTCAAGCTACGAAGAAAATGCTGACGAGCCGTCGCTGTCGGGATTTTTGGAGGAAATATCACTTTACACTGACGTTGACAATCTCGACTCTGACGCTGACTATGTTGTGCTTATGACAATGCACTCTGCAAAGGGTCTTGAGTTCCCTATAGTTTTCGTGGTAGGCATGGAGGACAACATCTTCCCGTCATCAAGAAGTCTTGAATCGGAGGCTGACACGGAAGAGGAACGCAGACTTGCCTATGTTGCGGTGACACGAGCAAAGGAAAAGCTTTATCTTACCCACGCAGAGGAACGTATGCTTTACGGTCGCACTGACAGAAACAGGATATCACGCTTTATAAAAGAGCTTCCTGCCGATTGCATAGAAAAGCAAGCCGAGGAAACTAAGGCTTCACCTTATCTCAACGGCTATGAAAAGCCTCACAGCATGAGCCTGCAACAGCAATTGGCTCAGAGAAAGGCTGATAAGAGCAATTTTTCTGTTAATACTGAAACTTTCGCACCAGGCGACAGAGTTTTGCACAAGATATTCGGTGAAGGCACTGTTTTAAGTTCAAAACCTATGGCTAACGATACTCTTGTTGAGATAGCATTCGATAATCGTGGCACAAAGAAGATAATGGCAAATTACACGAAGATAAAAAAGATATAAGGATATAAGATAGAAAGATCCGCAGGGCGAAACAAAACGCTCTGCGGATTTTTTGCAATATAAAAGCCGTACACCAAAAAATGTACGGCATATTTTATGTATCAGATAACATCGTCTTCCTGATTTGGAATGTTAAGCTGTTTCTTTGGAACACGCTTGATAGGATCATAGACCCACTTCTTACAGCTATAATCAGCGTCTACCAGACCCTGCTTCTCACAAAGGACCTTATTTCCTTCTCTTGATCTGTTGCCGAAAAGGCAGTAAGAACATGACGGTGAAATTCTGTTACCAAAATAGCTCTTCTTTGCCATGATTTATACAACTCCTTTAAGATAAGTTAATCTTTTTTCATTTGTTATTAATTATATCATACTGTTTTAGAAAATGCTAGTCTTTTCTTCAAAGTTAGTAATAAAATCATCATAATCAAGCAAAACGAGGGAACAAAATTGTTCACTTTGACGAATTTAACATTATTTGTAACAGAAGTCAAAACTGAATCAGGAATAAAGAAAGGATAGATAAAACGGCATATGACAGCAGACAAAAAGGCTGATGTCAAACGTGAGATAAAAAACGGCACAAGGGAGAAATCCACGCCAAGTGCAGATATTTGTATAATCACACACAGACCGCCGAAGGAGCATACAGCGGCTATAAATGGCAGAAGATAAAATGGACTTCCCGAAAGCTCAGTGAGAGAAGTTATTTCAAGACAGCTTTTCACAAGCACAAGCTCGTTTTCCGACAGTGAAAACGCATTTTTCAGAAAGCTGAACGCTCCGCAGTATTCAAGAGAGGACATAAACGCTCCGAAAAAGACTATCATAACGCAGATAACAAAAAGTGACTTTCCTGCCGAGATAACGCTGTCGGTGAACATTCTGCCGTCAAGTCTGAAAGTCGGCTTTGATGTTTTCTTATCCTCATTTATAGCTCTGCCGAGAACAAGCGCAGTGAGAAAATTTGCCGCTAGTATGGATACGAACACTGCAATGCCTGCTCCTGTACAGCCAAACACCGCAAGACCCACTGTACCCGAATAGAAAGCAGGCCCTCCACAGCAGCAAAAGCAGGACATTATCTTTGCAGTACGCTGGGATATTATCTTTATCTGACACAGATCTGAAAGAAGCTTCACTCCCACAGGATAGCCTGCGGTATTGCCAAGAAAAAATACAAAGAAAAGCTGAGGCGGTATGCCCATTATAAATCTCGATATAGGATAAAAAGGCATTGAAACGCAGTAGTAAAGCCCACTTGAAACAAGTATCTGCGACAGCGCCATAAAAACAAACAGCGACGGGATTATGATATTCATACAGCGGTCAACGGCTTCGGAGATACCAAGCTTTACGCTCTCGCCCCCTGATATGGTGATAATGCAGAACCATATGACCACCCCCGCAAGTATGTATACGCAAAGCTCCTTTGCAAGTCTTTTCAACATTTTTATTACCTCCCTACTTTTACTTTTTAAGTATATGTCAGTCTGTCTAATAATATAATTAAGCATAAGACAATGAACGGAGGACGAAAAATGAAGAAGATACCATTTTTAAGCTTTTTCGGCATGACAAAAGAATTGACCGCACTAAGCTCATATATAAGCATAACTGACGACAGAGCCGCCGTTATCGAAAACTGCAAGCAGATAGTTGAGTGCAGTGAGATAATGGCAAAGGTGCTGACAGGCTCTTTTGAGATAGAGATATGGGGCAGCGGACTAACAATGTCAAATTTCTGCTCCGACAGCGTGGAGATAAGAGGAAAAATAGAGTCGGTCAAGCTTGTGTCAAGAAGTATCAGGGAGAGAGAATAATGATTTTCGGTTATATAGATTATGTTATCACAGGGGACAGCTTTACCAAGTTTTTCCGCAGGATAATGTCAAAAAAGCTTCCCGTTAGCAAAATGTGTGAAAAGAACGGAAAGCTCACTTTGCGTATGCCTGCGGAACACTGTAAGGCACTTGAAAGACTATGCGATGAACTTGGGCTTGAATACACCGCCACAAAACGTCACGGAAGCTTTGTTCTTGCAAAACGTTTTTTCGGAAGAGGAGGACTTGTCATAGGCACTGCGGCTGTCATGCTTTCATGCTTCTATCTATCAAACGTGGTGGTGAGGTTTGACATACTCAGTGATGATGAAAATATCAGAAAAGGCGTTATGTCGGTGCTTAAAGAGGAGGGCGTTGAAACCGGCACTTATATCCCAAGCATTGATCTCATAGTCACAGAACGTGCGTTAAAGCAAAAAGTGGAGGGCATATCATGGGCAGGCATAACACGCAAGGGGGACACGCTGATAATCGATGTTATCGAAACTGAGGGTGACACAAAGCGTGAGTCAAACCGCTATCCCTCAAATCTTGTTGCCTGCGAAAACGGAGTTATCGAAAAAATCGAGGTTTATGACGGACAGCTAAAGATACCTGTGGGAAGCGGTGTGACAAAGGGCGATATCGTTGTAGGAGGTGAGATCATCACATCAAAATCAAGCTGGATAGACGGCAAGGAAAACGTTGAAACAAAGACAAGCTATACACGCTCAAAGGGTAAGATACTAGGCACTTTTGAGCGCACTGTCACATTCACACAGCCCTTTGAGGACAAGGCAGAAAAGACGACAGGCAAGAGAGATACAAAGCGTTTTTTCACTGTGTTTGACGCTGATATCCCTCTTTTTTTCTCAAAGCCTGAGGGTTACTGGAAAAATGAGCAGAGATATTCTCCTCTGTCGCTTTTCGGACTTGAAATGCCTTTTGGCATAACCACCTGCGAACTTGAAGAATATAAATTTTCACAAGACACCCTGACAGAACAGCAGGCACTTGACGCCGTTCATGAAAAGGCGTATTTATATGAGGAAAATTTTCTCTCAGACTATGAGATAAAAGACCGGCAAGTGGAGGATAATGTGACAGAAAACGGAGTAACCGCTACTGTAACATACACCCTATATGGTGAGCTTTGCAGAGAGGTGGAATTTTTTATTAAGAAATGATCAAAAAGTGTGAAAAGGTGCATAAAAAAAGTGTTAAATCTTACTGAGATTGTTGCAATCAGAGGAAAAATGTGATATAATAGCTTTGTATAATAGGTATATCAGAACAAAAAAAGAGGAAGTTGTGCTAATGGCGGAAAAACTTATCAGCGTGGACAGAATGGAAACTGTACTCAGCCTTTTCGGCAATTATGACGAGAATGTTAATCTTATCCAAAAAGAGTATAATGTTGTGATTCTCGGCAGAGGTGACGATATCAAGATAACAGGCGATGAGGAGAACGTATTTAACGCCTCGGAAGCTATAAATAGCCTTATTGCTCTTATCAACAAGGGCGAGGCTATCACTGAGCAGACTATAAGATATGTTTTCACACTTGTGCGTGAGGGCAAGCAGTATGAGATAAAGCATATGTCTGATGACGGCGTGTGCGTAACGGTGAGCGGAAAGCTCGTCAAGCCGAAAACTCTCGGTCAGAAAAGATATGTTGAAGCAATAAGGAAAAAGACTATCGTCATGGGCGTTGGTCCTGCGGGAACGGGCAAGACTTATCTTGCGGTGGCAATGGCGGTAAAGGCTTTCAAGGCACACGAGGTGGAGAAGATAATCCTCACACGTCCTGCGGTTGAAGCAGGAGAAAAGCTGGGCTTTCTTCCGGGCGACCTGCAATGTAAGGTAGACCCATATCTCAGACCGCTTTATGACGCACTTTTTGAAATGCTCGGTCCTGACACTTTCGCTAAACAGCAGGAACGTGGCTGTATCGAAGTCGCTCCGCTGGCATACATGAGAGGACGTACTCTTGACGATTCTTTCATTATCCTTGATGAAGCGCAGAACACCACTCACGAGCAGATGAAGATGTTCCTCACACGTCTGGGATTCAACTCAAAGATAGTCATAACAGGCGATATAACGCAGATAGACCTGCCTGACCAGAGAAAGTCAGGACTAATCCAGGCAATGAACGTACTCAAAGGCATTGACGATATATCAATAAACAGATTTACCGACAAGGACGTTGTCCGTCACAAACTTGTGCAGGACATAATCCTTGCTTATGAAAAATATAACGCTTATGAAAAATATAACAAAAAAGGAATGTGAAAAAGTAATGGGCAAGGTAAAAGTAATGATAACCAACAACCAGACAGAGGTAAAGATACCCGTTGGCATAAGGCTTCTTGTAAGACGCTGTTGCCATGCTGTATTGGAATATGAGGGTCACAATGATGATTTTGAAGTTTCTGTATCTTTTGTGAATGACGAGCAGATACATGAGCTTAACAAGGAGCATAGAAACATAGACCGCTCAACAGACGTGCTGAGCTTTCCTCTTGGCGAGAACGGTGATTTTGACATGAACCACGAAACAGGTGCTTACCTGCTGGGAGATATAGTCATAAGCCTTGAAACTGCTTACCGTCAGGCTGAGATATATGGACACTCTCTTGAAAGAGAGATAGGCTTTCTGACAGTACATTCAATGCTTCATCTCCTTGGCTATGACCATGAAGAAAGCAATCTTCAGGAGAGGATAATGCGTGAAAAGGAAGAAGCTATACTTGGCAATCTGGGCATATCCCGAGACGCCACTTTCTTAGGCGAGCATGAACACAGGTAAAACAGGGATAGGACGTTTCTTCAAGGGCTTTGTTTATGCCTTTGAGGGCGTTGTGAGCTGCATAAAAACAGAGCGCAATATGCGTTTTCACATTGGTGTTGCAGTGCTTGTGATACTGCTAATGCGATTTTACGGACTTAGCGCCGCCGAAACTGCCGCAGTTTATATCTGCATAGGGCTTGTTATTTCACTAGAGCTTGTGAACACGGCTGTTGAAGCCGCTGTGGATATGGCGTGTAAAGATAAAAACCCCCTTGCTAAAAAGGCTAAAGACTGTGCGGCAGGGGCTGTACTCATTGCGGCGGTAGCTTCTGTGGCTGTGGGAATAAGGATATTCTGGAACTATTATGCTTTTATGGCTATAGCCTCTTATTTTGCAAGAAACATATGGCTAGGGATAGCTTTAGCCGCAGGTGTGATACTGTGGCTCGTATGGGTGTTCAAAACGCCTGCTGACAAAGATAAAAAAGATAAGGAAAAATATATATGAACAAGAAAAATGCAAATTCAAAAAATGCGTTCGTCACCATTGTTGGACGTGCGAACGCAGGCAAATCCTCATTGCTAAACGCACTTGTGGGCGAAAAGATAGCCGCAGTGAGCGACAAGCCGCAGACAACAAGAACAAAGATAACAGGTGTTCTCACAAAGGGAGAAACGCAGTTCGTTTTCATGGACACACCTGGTATGCACAAGGCTAAAAACAAGCTTTCCGAGCATATGCTCAACGCTGTGAACGAGTCTGTTGCAGGGGTTGACCTTATTATCCTTATGGCTGACTGCACAAAGAAAATATCCGAAAACGAGCGTGAGCTTGTAAAGGGCTTCAAGACAGGCAAGACTAAGGTGATACTTGTGCTGAACAAGATAGATCTTCTTGAAAACAAAGAGGATCTTATCGCAGTGATAGCAGAGTATTCAAAGCTTTTTGATTTTATAGATATCGTACCAGTGAGCGTTCTTGAAAAGGACGGTCTCGATATTATTATGGAAGATCTTGAAAAGAATGCTGTGGAGGGTCCGCACTACTTCCCTGATGATAAATTCACAGACCAGCCTGAAAAGGTCATAATGGCTGAGATAATAAGAGAAAAGGCACTCAATAACCTTAATGACGAAGTTCCTCACGGCATAGCTGTGACTATCGAACATCTTAACGAGCGTGAAAATAGAAACGGTGAAGCTATACTTGACGTTACCGCTACTATTTACTGTGAGAGAGAGTCACACAAGGGTATCCTTATTGGAAAAGGCGGCTCTATGCTTAGAAAGATAGGTCAGGAAGCAAGAGCTGACCTTGAAGATTTCTTCCAGATAAAAGTAAATCTCCAGTGCTGGGTAAAGGTAAAAGAGGGCTGGAGAAACCGTGAGGGCATGATAAAGAATTTCGGTTTGGAATAAAGGCAACATATTTTTCCGCTTATAATGACCGCCAAAAAAGCTGATAATATCAGTAAGGCGGTGAATATCATGACTTTATGGGACAAGTTCTTTGAAAGCGGCAGGATAGAGGATTATCTCACATATGCCGCACACAGAAAAGAGGATACTGACAATGCTGACCTTTATGGGACTGATACTGAGGGAAAATGACAGGGGTGAAACAAGCAAATCCATCACTGTCCTCACAGCAGAGCGTGGAGTCATAGATATATTTGTTCGTGGAGGCAGGAAAAGCACGAAAAATGCGTCATCAACGCAGCTTTTTGCATACTCTAAGCTGTGCGTTGAGGAAAAGAAGAACGCTAAAGACCAATCAATGTTTTTTCTCAACAGCAGTGAATCAGAGAAGCTTTTTTACAACATCAGGCTCGACCCTAAAAAAACGGCTCTTGCCTCTTACTTTTCTGAGCTTCTCATGTATATACGAACAGAGGAAAGCGGCTGTGACGAGATAATGCGGCTGACGCTGAACACACTTTATTTTCTCGATAAAGGCGACAGGGATAACGAACTTCTCAAATCTATATTTGAGTTTCGTCTGCTGTGCGAAGCAGGATTAAGACCTGCGCTTCTTGGCTGTTCAGTTTGCATGGCGTATGAAGCTGACATTATGCACTTCAATCTGTCAACAGGTGTCTTGGAGTGTGACAAGTGCTGTTACAATCCTGACAGTATTTACGACATTGAATTAGACAGGACTATGCTATACATAGTCCGATTTATTGCACTGACGGAATATGAGCGGCTTTTTGCTTTCAAGATAAGCGAAAGATATCAGAAAAAACTGACAGCTTTTACAGAGCGGTTTGTTAGATATAATCTGAAAGGCAAGTTTCCGTCGCTTGATTTTTACAGACTTTTGTAGGCATTGCGTAGCTTTGCCTATTGTCATATTTTGAGGTATATATAATGGACGAAAGATTTTATGATTCATTGGAGCTGAACAAAATTCTTGAAATGCTTTCAAAAGAATGCTCCAACGAAAAAACGAAAAAAATGGCTTTGGGGATAAAGCCTTGTTCTGATCTTTACACGGTCAAGAAAGAAACAGGCAAGACCGCCGAAGCACTTGAACTCAGCGTGAGATACGGCACGCCGAATTTTTACAACATAAATGACGTATCAACTTACATCAAAAGAGCCGAGGCAGGCGGTGTGCTTTCTCTTGGAGAGCTTATCCAGATAAGACGCTTGCTTGCGCAGACCTATGAGCTTCACCACTGGTATGAGCAGTGTGAGAACAAGGACACTTCCCTTTCATATCTCTTTGAAATGCTCTATCCAAACAAGTATCTGCAACAGCGACTTGAAACGGCTATCATAGATGAAACAAAGCTTTCTGACGACGCAAGTGCGGAGCTGAGAAGCATAAGACAGAAGATAACACGTTCAGGGCTTAAGATAAGAGAGACCCTTGACAAGATGATAAAATCCCCGAGCACTCAGAAATATTTGCAGGAGAGCATTGTCACAATGCGTGACGGACGTTTCGTTCTTCCGGTAAAGACTGAGTTCAAGGGCAATGTCAGCGGTCTTGTTCATGACACTTCCGCAACAGGCTCAACGCTTTTTATCGAGCCTATGTCAGTAGTGGAAGCCAACAACGATATCCGCATTTTGCAGGGTCAGGAGCAGGACGAGATACACAGGATAATCGCTGAATTTTCCATGGAATGTGCCGAAATGAAAGACCAGCTCATTTCAAACTACAATGCGGTAACAGAGCTTAACCTTTATTTTGCAAAGGCAAACCTCGGTGCAAAAATGAGAGCAATGCTCCCTGAGATATCCAATGACGGTGTTATCGTGCTAAACAAGGCACGTCACCCTCTTATCGACCCCAAAAAGGTCGTGCCTATAAACTTTTCTATTGGCACTGACTATCACTCCCTGATAATAACAGGTCCTAACACAGGCGGTAAAACAGTTGTGCTTAAAACTGTGGGTCTGCTCACGCTTATGACAATGTGCGGTCTGCTTATCCCTGCGTCAGACGGAAGCAGGATATCTGTATACAAAAACGTGCTTGTTGATATCGGCGACCAACAGTCTATAGAAAACAATCTGTCTACATTCTCTTCTCACATAAGCAGAGTAAAGACCATACTTGACAAAGCAGACAGCGAAAGTCTTGTGCTTCTTGACGAGCTTGGTTCAGGCACTGATCCTGTGGAGGGTGCTGCACTGGCGGTGGCTATCATCGAACGCATAAGGATATTCGGTGCGACCCTTGTTACAACTACACACTATCAGGAGCTTAAAATGTACGCTATCGACACTCCTGACGTTGAGAACGCTTCATGCGAGTTTGACGTGCAGACTTTGCACCCGACATACAGGCTTATCATAGGCTCACCCGGTAAGTCCAACGCTTTTGCTATCTCTGAAAGTCTTGGTATCGACAAGGATATAATCAAGTACGCTGAGTCGCTTATTTCTGAGGATAACAGAAAGTTTGAAACTATCATAGACAATCTTGAACGCACAAGAATGCAGCTTGAAGAAAACAACAGGCTTGCGGAGAAATACCGTGCGGAAAGCGAGGCTCTCAGAAAAGAGCTTGCAGAGCAGAAAGAAAAATTCTACGACCAGAAAGAAGCCGAGCTGGAAAAGGCAAGACGTGAGGCTCAGCAGATCGTAAATCGTGTTCAGCGTGAGTCGCAGGCGCTTGTTGACGAGCTTGACAAGCTGAGAAAAGAGAAAGAAAATCCGAACTTCACTCAGAAAGCCATTGATGCAAGGCACAAGCAGAAGTCCACAATGAACAAGCTATACAGCGAGGCTAACCCTGTTTCTGAAAGCAGGAACGAGGGATATGTGCTGCCAAGACCGCTGAAAAAGGGCGACAACGTGCTTATCGTTGACACAAACAGAAAGGGTATCATTATAACGCCCCCTGACAACAGCGGAATGTGCTTCATTCAGGCAGGCATAATGAAAACCAAGATAGATGTAAAGAAGCTTCAGCTTATTGAAAAACAACAGCCGCAAAAGCAGGCAAAGAAGCCTGTGAAAAAAGGCGGCGTATCCAAAAGCGGCATCGAAAGCCGCATGACAAGAAAGGTATCCACCGAGCTTGATATCAGGGGCTATGCCGCTGACGAGGGCGTTCACGAAATGGAGCAGTTTATTTCTGACGCTATCATGTCAGGAGTGACGATGCTCACCATAATCCACGGCAGAGGCACTGGTATTCTCCGTGATGCCATAAGGCGCGCGCTTAAACACCACCCGTCTGTAAAATCATTCCGAAAGGGAGTTTACGGCGAAGGTGAGGACGGCGTAACTATCGTTGAATTAAAGTAAAATAATCACAAATCACCGCATTTTGGTATATAATAAGCCAAAGGCGGTGATTTTTTTGAGCGTTCACAAGCGTTCTTTCAAGAACAGAATTTCATACATAATTCTTGCTGTCATTATTATTCTTGCACTGCTCACGACGGTGTTTTTTGCACAGCTTTCAAGGCACATCAGCGAAATAAGCGAGTTTGAAAGCAAGCAGGCGGCACTTGACGTGATTAATGCGGCCATAAGCAGAGAGCTTGAAAAACTGCCCCAGAGCAGTTATATAAAGATATCTGAAACTGACGGCAGGATAACCTCCATAAACAGCGACACGAACGCTGTGAACAGGCTTCAAAGCAGTGTTTCAAGGGCTGTGAACGAAAGCCTTTCACAGCTTGAGGGTACAAAACTCAGCGTACCAATCGGCACACTTTCAGGAATAAATATCCTCACAGGCAGAGGTTTTGACATACCACTGCGGCTTCATCAGATAGGTGCGGCAAAAACAGAACTTAAAAGCGATTTAACGGAAGCAGGGATAAATCAGACAAAATACAGCCTTTATCTCACTGTGACCATAGAAATGACAGCCATTCTTCCTGCACACTCTACGGATATCGTGGTGAGCTATGACTATCCCGTTAGCGAAACTGTTATCGTAGGGGAGATACCTGATATGTACTTAGACAAGGGAAAAGGCTGATTTTTTCGCAGTTTATAGAAAAAAGGCTTGTATTTCACCAGCAATTATGGTATAATATAAAGGGCAATACCGCATAAGGCACGCCTAACGGCTTTGCACGCAATCTGCTTGCAGATTTTCCGTTATCTCGCACAGAAACTCCTTGAAATACGGAAGTATTCATGCGTCGTTTCTATACAAGCTAACGAAAAATCTGGCTACGCATCTTGCGTACAATCCTTATGTGGTATTGCCCTGCGTATGATATGCCGTAAAAAGTTGGCAGAAATGGAGTTGTGTTATTTTGAACGAACAGGACGCTAAAAAACGTATAGACGAGCTTGTGAAGCTTTTGAATTATCACTCTCAGCTTTACTATGTTGAGGACAGGAACGAGATCACAGACTATGAATACGATATGCTCCAGCAGGAACTAAAGGGTCTTGAGGAGCAGTTTCCGCAGTTTATCAGAAGCGACTCCCCTACTCAGCGTGTAGGCGGCAAGGCGATATCAATATTTGAGAAAGTCACACACCGTGTGCAAATGGGTTCTTTGCAGGACGTTTTTTCCTTTGAACAGGTGAGAAGCTTTATTGAGACAGTTCAGCAGGCTGTGGATAAACCGCAATTCGTTGTTGAGCCGAAAATAGACGGACTTTCGGTATCCCTTGAATATCATAACGGCGAGCTTGCCATAGGTTCTACCCGTGGTGACGGTTTCGTTGGCGAGGACGTTACTTCTAATCTGAAAACTGTAAAGTCCATTCCTATAAAAATAAACGATGAACTGCCTTTGATAGAAGTCAGAGGTGAAACATATATGCCGAGAAATGTTTTTCTGAAGCTTGTTAAAGAGCAGGAGGATAATGACGAGCAGCCTTTCAAAAACCCAAGAAATGCTGCCGCGGGTTCTCTCAGGCAGAAAGACCCTAAGATAGCGGCAAAAAGAAAGCTTGATATCTTTGTGTTCAATGTTCAGCAGATAGAGGGCAAGGAGCTTACTTCCCATAAGGAGTCTCTTGACTATCTGAAAACACTGGGATTCAAGACTATCCCTGATTACAAGCGTGTGTCTACCGCTGATGAGGTCATAGGCTGCATAAAGGCTATCGGAGAAAAGCGTTTTGACCTGCCGTTCGATATTGACGGCGTTGTTATAAAGGTTGACGATTTCAGACAGCGTGAGATACTTGGTGCAACTGCAAAAGTGCCAAAGTGGGCTGTGGCTTACAAGTTTCCGCCTGAGGAAAAGACCTCAAAGCTGCTTGATATAGAGCTTAACGTGGGCAGAACTGGTGCTATAACACCTGTGGCCGTGTTTGAGCCTGTTTTTCTTGCAGGCACGAGCGTTTCAAGGGCGACCCTACACAATCAGGATTTTATAAGAGAGAAAAACATTTCCGTGGGAGATATCATCAAGGTGCGCAAGGCAGGAGATATCATTCCCGAGGTACTTGGCTCTGTGGAAAAGCATGGCGACGGAGTTTTCACGCTCCCTGAGTGCTGTCCTGTATGCGGAACAAATCTTGTGAAGTCCGAGGAAGAAGCGGCGGTAAGGTGTCCGAACGTTGAATGTCCTGCGCAGATATTCAGAAGCATTGTTCACTTTGCTTCAAAGGGCGCAATGAACATTGACGGTCTTGGTCCGCAGATAGTTCACACCCTTCTTGACAACAAGCTTATCACCTCTGTGGCTGACCTTTACACCCTGAGCGAAAACAAGCTTTTACAGCTTGACAACTTCAAGGAAAAATCAGTGAACAATCTGCTTAGTGCTATAGAAAAGTCAAAGTCCAATTCTTTGGACAGATTGGTGTTTGGTCTGGGCATAAGAAATATCGGACAGGCTTCTGCGAAGCTTCTGTGCGACAAGTTCGGCGACCTTGACAACATCATGAACGCTTCCGCTGAGCAGATATCCGAGATAGACGGCTTTGGCGGCGTAATGGCGCAAAGCGTTTACAACGCTTTCCATGAAGAGCATATGATAGAGCTTATCCAAAGGCTCAAAGAATGTGGGATAAACACAAAGTATGAGAAGATACAGATAGACGACCGCTTTGCAGGAAAGACTTTTGTTCTCACAGGCACTTTGCCGACGCTTAAAAGAAGTGAGGCAAAGGCACTTATTGAAAAATACGGCGGCAAGGCAAGCGGCTCTGTGTCCAAAAAAACGGACTATGTTCTTGCAGGTGAGGAAGCAGGAAGCAAGCTTGATAAAGCTCAGCAGCTCGGTATCGAGATAATCACCGAAGAACAGTTCAAGGATATGATAAAATAAGATAATATCTTTTTATATAAATAAAACAGGAGGAATGTAAAATGAATATTGACATTAAACACATTGCCAAGCTGGCAAGACTTCGCATCGAAGACGATCAGCTTGATAAGTTTGAGTCAGAAATGGAAAACATCGTGGGAATGGTTGAAAAGCTTCCCGACATTCAGGACGAAATGACCCTTGACCCTGACAACCCGATGATACTCAGAAAAGACGTGGCTGTTCAGGATAAATTCACAAGACAGGAGCTTATGCAGAACGCTCCTCAGGTAAAGGCAGGCTGTCTTGTCGTGCCTAAAACAGTAGAGTAAGGAGTGTTATAATTGGAACTTTTTGAAAGAAATGCCTGCGACTTGTCAGAAATGATAAAGAACAAGGAAATAAGCTCCGCAGAGCTTACAAAGTCTGTTTTTGACAGAATAAAAGCAGTTGAGGGCAAGGTAGACGCTTATCTGACACTTGACGAAGAAAACGCTATGAAAAAAGCCGCTGAGATAGATGAAAAGCTTGCAAAGGGCGAAGAGCTTTCACCTTTGGCTGGTATACCTGTTGGTATCAAGGACAATATCTCAACAAAGGGTCTGAGAACAACTTGTGCGTCAAAAATGCTTGGAAACTATGTTCCGCCTTTCAATGCAACTGTAATGAACAAGCTTGACGATATCGTTGTAACAGGCAAGCTCAACATGGACGAGTTCGCTATGGGTTCATCAACCGAGAACTCACATTTTAAGCCTACTAAAAACCCTTTTGATACTGATAGGATACCTGGCGGTTCATCAGGCGGATCTGCTGCCGCTGTTGCAGCAAGAGAGGCTATCGTTACCCTTGGTTCTGACACTGGCGGATCTATCAGACAGCCAGCTTCATACTGCGGCGTTGTAGGTCTGAAGCCTACATACGGCAGCGTTTCAAGATATGGTCTTGTTGCTTTCGCTTCATCACTGGATCAGATCGGACCTCTCGGCAAGTGCGTAAAGGACGTTGCTATGGTACAGTCTGCTATCGTTGGTCATGACAAGTATGACGCTACTTCTTCCTATAGAGAGTATCCTGATTTTGCGGCTGACCTTAAAGCTGACGTAAAGGGTCTGAGGATCGGTATACCAAAAGAGTATTTCGGCGAGGGTATCGACCCATTCGTTAAACAGTCTGTAATGAACGCTGTGAAAGAGCTTGAAAAGCAGGGCGCAACTGTAAAGGAGATTTCTCTGCCGTCTACAGATTATGCACTTTCATCATACTACATCATTTCTTCTGCAGAAGCTTCTTCAAACCTTGCAAGATTTGACGGTGTAAGATACGGCTTCAGAGCTGAAGAATATGACGGACTTGTTGATATGTACGAGAGAACACGTTCAGAGGGCTTCGGCGACGAAGTAAAGAGAAGAATAATGCTCGGCACATTCGTGCTTTCATCAGGTTTCTATGACGCTTACTACAAGAAAGCAAAGCTCGTTCAGAAGAGAATAATGCAGGAGTTCGCATCTCAGTTCGCTGACGTTGATGTTATCGCTACTCCTACAGTTCCGTCAACAGCATTCAAGATCGGTGAAAACACTGACGATCCCCTTAAAATGTACGCAAACGATGTCTGCACTGTTACAGTGAACATTGCAGGTCTGCCTGCAATAAGCATTCCTTGTGCATATGACGACAAGGGTCTGCCTGTTGGTATGCAGCTTATCGGCGGAAAGTTTACAGAGCAGCGTCTGCTTAACACAGCTTATGCTTATGAGCAGCTTGTTGGCGGATTCAAAATGCCTGAGCTTTAAGGAAAGGGGTCACAAAAATGGTAAAAGGCTACGAAGTTGTAATCGGTCTTGAAACTCATGCTGAGCTTAATACCGAGTCTAAAATATACTGCGACTGCAAGAACCAGTTCGGTCTTGAAGTCAATTCACAGGTTTGCCCTATCTGCATGGGTATGCCTGGCACACTGCCTACTCTTAACGAAAAGGTAGTTGATTATGCAATAAGAATGGGTCACGCACTCAACTGCGAGATAAACCGTGTCTGCAAGCAGGACAGAAAGAACTATTTCTACCCTGACCTGCCAAAGGCTTATCAGATATCACAGGCAGAAGTTCCTCTCTGCGGCAAGGGTTATGTTGATATCCTTGTTGACGGCGAGGAAAGAAGAATAGGTATCACAAGAATACACATCGAGGAGGACGCAGGTAAGCTTCTCCACTCTGACAAGTTCCATGGTGTATCACTTGTTGACCTTAACCGCTGCGGTGTTCCGCTTATCGAGATAGTTTCTGAGCCTGATATGCGTTCCTCACAGGAAGCAAAGGTTTATCTTGAAACACTGAAATCTATCCTACAGTATCTTGGCATATGCGACTGTAAGATGCAGGAAGGCTCTATCAGATGTGATGTAAACGTATCTGTTCACAAGCCTGGCGAGCCATTCGGCACACGTTCTGAGATGAAGAACGTAAACAGCTTCTCTGCCGCTGTAAGAGGTATCGACTACGAGGTAGAAAGACAGATAGCTGTTCTTGAAGCAGGCGGAAAGGTCGAGCAGGAAACTCGCCGTTGGGACGACGAAAAGGGAATGAGCATTCCAATGCGTTCAAAAGAGGACGCACAGGATTATCGTTACTTCCCTGAGCCTGACCTGCTCACTATCGTTGTTGAGCAGGAGCGTGTTGACGAGCTTAAAAAGAGTATCCCAGAGCTTCCAAACGTAAAGATACTCAGATATGTAAAGAAGTTCGGTCTGAACATAAAGGACGCAACGTTTATAGCAGAGTCTGTTTCCCTTGCAAAGCTTTTTGACGATTGCATGGCAAAGGACAAGTTCCCTGCAAAGTGCTATACAACATGGATACTTGGCGACCTTGTTAAGTACATGAACGCAACAGGCAAGACTCTCGAAGATACAAAGCTCACTGCTGACAATCTTACTGACCTTGCCGCTGCTATCGAGGCAAAGACCATTTCCAACGCTGGCGGAAAGAAAGTTTTTGCAGTTCTTCTCGAGGAGGACAAAAAGGTAAGCGACATTATCGAGGAGCAGGGTCTTGCACAGGTCTCTGATGACAGCGCACTTGAAAAGATCGCTGACGAAGTTCTTGCCGCAAACGAAAAGTCTGTAAATGACTACAAGGGCGGAAAGACAAATGCTCTGGGCTATCTGGTAGGTCAGTGCATGAAGGCTTCAAAGGGCAAGGCTAACCCTGGAAAAATGAAAGAGATAATTCTTGCAAAGCTTGGATAAGCCTGAGTATATTTGGATATAACAAAAGAGGATCGCATTTGCGGTCCTCTTTTTTGTACTCATATAAGTGTTCCGTAACAAAACTCGCCATCTGACGAGGTTATCTCTATCTTTAAAAGCTGTCGCCTTAAGGAAACTTCTTCGCTCGTCCTCGGTATTTTCACTGTCACATAATTTGGCGCATGACCCTGATGCCACTGAGGGCTTGTTTCCTTTTCAAACAAAACCTCCTGCACTGTGCCAACAAGGCTTTTGAGATACAAAGCCTTTGTTTCGTTGCATACATCTGCCATTTGAGCCGCACGACTGTGCTTGGTCTTGCGGTCGAGCTGACCTTTCATTTTGTCGGCAACAGTGGTAGGTCTGCGTGAATACGGGAAAATATGCGTTTCTGCAAAAGATATCTTCTTTGCAAATGCCAGCGACTTTTCAAACTCCTCGTCAGTTTCCTGTGGAAAGCCCACCATTATGTCGGTGGTTATAGCGCAGTTTGGAAAATACCTGCGAAGCTTCTCGCAAAGCTCAGCATACTCCGCCGTATCATAATGGCGGTTCATGCGCTTCAAAGTTTCGTCACAGCCACTTTGCAGGGAAAGATGAAAATGCGGACAGAGCTTTTCAAGCTTTGACATTCGCAGGATATCTTCATCTGAAATAAGCTCAGGCTCAACAGAGCCGATACGCACTCTGTAATCGCCATCACAGCCGCAGGCGGCTTCAACAGCGTCAATGAGCCGTGTGCCGTTTTTGAAGTCTCTGCCGTAACAGCAAAGATTTATGCCCGTGAAGATTATCTCCTTGTGACCTGAGTCAACGAGCTGCTGAACTTCGGGAGCGATATCCTCCAAAGGTTTTGAGCAGATGTGTCCTCTAGCAGTGGGGATAATACAGTAGGTGCAATACTGATCACAGCCGTCTTGAATTTTGATATACGCACGAGTTTTTTGGTCAGCACCTGAGTTTGTCATTTTCTCAAAAGCCTCTCCCCTCTCACGAGGAACTATCCTGATAATACGCTCGCCACTTGTGATATACCTTTTTATAAGGGCAGGTATCTCCTTTTTTGCACCTGTGCCAACTATGATACCGCACTCGTCAAGAGCAGAAGCTTCCTCTTCAAAAGCCTGCGGAAAACAGCCTGCCAAAACTATCAGACACTCAGGATTGGCTTTTTTTATCTTGTGGATAAGCTGTCGGCATTTTGAGTCCGACTGAGCGGTAACAGTGCAGGTATTTACAACACAGACCTCTGCATCAGCATAGTCCTCCGTGACCTCATACCCCTCGGACAGCATTGCTTCCTTTATATTTTCTGTTTCATATTGGTTTACCTTGCAGCCGAATGTATAGAAAAAGGCTTTCATATTTGATTTCCTTTCAGTAGCCATATGTTTATAATGCACAATAAGTCACAATAATATATGTGCATATTGCATAAATCTAAACTTTGATTTTTATCACTCTTGACTATTGTACCATATTTTAATTTTTTTTGCAAATATCCATTGACAAATCAAAAAAATCGTTTATAATATAAATTGTAGAGAAAAGATCTACAGAATTTATGTGGGAATCAAGATCGGATATACCGATCATTCTGAAGGAGGAATATTTATGACAAAGGTAAAAATCATGCTCGATTCCATTGCAGCGGTAAAGAAGTTTGTAAGCGTAGTTTCTATGTACGACTTTGATGTGGATCTTGCGTCAGGAAGATATGCAGTTGACGCTAAGTCAATTATGGGTATTTTCAGCCTTGACCTTTCAAATCCTATCCAGCTCGTAGCACACACAGACGACGCTACTAAATTCCTTGACGAGATCAAAGAATTTATTGTTGACTAAACTTTGATATCACGAAAGCACTGAGTTTTAAAAGCTCAGTGCTTTTTTTGTTGCAAAATTTAAACGATTTCGCATTTTTGAAAAATATCATCATATAGTTTAATATATTTACGAATATACACTTTCTACTTTTGTTGTATTTTCGTTTAAAGCACATATAAAACGTTTGAGATTTTCGTAATAAGAAAACTTTTAGGTGATTTGTTATATCTTTTATATAAGTTCCACATTAACTAAAACGTTTAAATATGATTAATTATCCAAATTTTATATAATAAATTAACATTAAATAAGTAAAATTCATATTAATATCTTCGCGTATAATATTTTACACAATATCTGTTTACTATTTGTTCACACAGGCATATAATTATATATGGATTAAGATATGTGACATATAAGTATAGAACTGCTGTTGCCAATGTAAAAAGAAACGAAAATCTCAGAAATTTTCGGTTCTTTTTTAGTTTTTCAGAGGTTATTATTACGAAAGGAGGATATGCCAAAGGGCATAATCACGAACATGATCAAAGCTTATATCAGGATAAACGATCTAAATGACATCAAGACTTTGCATGAAGCGGCTTTAAGCTGCAAATACGATCTGGTGGTGCAGTCAGGAACAAAAATACTCAATCCAAAATCACTTATGGGTATTTTCGGTCTTGGCACAAAGAAAACTGTATCGCTGGTAGCTAAATATGACGACAAGCGTGATTTTCTCGAAAAATTCGGTGATCTGATCTCAACTTAGATCATTCCTTATAAAAGCGTTCTGCTGCTGCGGAGCGCTTTTCTCTTTTGCCCTTGTAATCACAAGAGCTATATGTTATAATAGTACAAAAAAGACAAGGAGATAACTAATGAGCGTAAAAATAATATTGCTTGCACTGGAAACTTTGCTGTTGTTTCTGTTTCTTGTACCATTACCTGTTATATGCTCGGGCAACCTGCTTGGCATCATCGTTTCGGTGATGCTAATGATCATAACGGCAAACTGGACAAAATTCTACGGTATTATATCAAAAATATGGGGACATGGCGCAGGTAAATTCGGGCTTATCTTTGTAAGCACATTGATACTTGCTGGGATAATATATGTGGGCATTCTTTCCATACTTATGTACAAAGCACAGGAAAACCGTCCTGAAAAAGCCAATGTTATAGTTGTGCTTGGCTGTCAGGTAAAAGGCGAACGCCCCTCACGAATGTTACGCAGACGACTTGACGCTGCAATTATGGCTATGAACGACAATCCCGATACGCTTTGTATAGTTTCAGGTGGCAAGGGTGATGATGAGAAAATAAGTGAAGCCTTGGCAATGAAAAACTATCTGCTAGAAAAAGGCATGGACAGCGACAGGATAATAATGGAGGACAAGTCCACTTCAACTTACGAAAATATCCAAAACTCTCTCAAGATACTCGATGAACTCGGCATGAGCCATGATATGACTATCGTCACAGACGGCTTTCATCAATACCGTGCAAGCCTTATCGCAAAGGCTCAGGGCGTGGAGAATGTCACCGCTTATTCAGCCTACACCGAGCCACGATACCTGTTCACATATTGGGTGAGAGAGTGGCTTGGGCTAACGCACTTTTTCATGCTGGGCAGCTAACTAAATTTCACGAAAATTTGCACAAAAAGCTATTGAAAACAGCACAAAGGTATGCTAGAATAAAGTCATAAATAAATGAAAAACGGAGGTTAAAACATGAAAAATATACCAGAAGTAAAACTTGGCATCGTTGCAGTTTCAAGAGATTGCTTCCCTATGTCGCTTTCAGAATCAAGACGTATCAAGGTCTGTCAGGAGTACAAAAAGGCTTACGGAGATATCTACGAATGTCCTACAGTTGTGGAGAACGAGAATGATATGCTCAAAGCCCTTGACGAGGTAAACACAGCAGGCTGTAACGCACTTGTTGTATATCTTGGAAACTTCGGACCTGAGTCCTCAGAAACACTTCTAGCAAAGAAGTTTGACGGTCCTGTTATGTTCGTTGCAGCTGCTGAACAACCATGCGGTGATGCACTTATCGACAACAGAGGCGACGCTTACTGCGGAATGCTCAACGCAAGCTATAACCTTGCACTGAGAAACATCAAGGCTTATATCCCTGAGTACCCTGTTGGTACACCTGACGAGTGTGCAAAGATGATAAGCGAGTTCGTTCCAGTTGCAAGGGCTATCCTCGGTCTTAAGGATCTGAAGATAATCTCATTCGGGCCACGTCCACAGGACTTTCTTGCCTGCAACGCACCTATCAGACAGCTCTACAACATGGGTATTGAGATAGAAGAAAACTCAGAGCTTGACCTTTTCGAGTCATTCAACGCCCATGCCGACGATGAGAGAATATCTGCTGTTGTGGCTGACATGGAAGCAGAGCTTGGCAAGGGCAATAAAATGGCAGGCATCCTTCCAAGACTTGCGCAGTATGAGCTTACTCTTCTTGACTGGGCAGAAGCTCACAAGGGCTCAAGGAAATATGTTGTATTTGCAAACAAGTGCTGGCCTGCATTCCAGACGCAGTTTGGCTTCGTTCCTTGCTATGTTAATTCAAGACTTACAAAGATAGGCATTCCTGTTGCCTGCGAAGTAGATATCTACGGTGCTGTCAGCGAATACATAGGCGTTTGTGTATCACAGAAGCCTGTTACGCTCCTTGACATCAACAACACTGTTCCTGCGGACATATACAATGATGATATCGCAGGAAAGTTCCCTTACACACATAAGGATACATTCATGGGCTTCCACTGCGGAAACACAGCTTCATGCCTTGTAAAAGAGCCTGAGATGAAGTTCCAGCGTATCATGAAGAGAAATCTTGAGCCAGACAGCGAGCCTAATATTTCAAGAGGTACTCTTGAGGGCGATATCGTTGACGGAAATATAACATTCTTCCGCTTCCAGTCAACGGCTGACGCACAGCTCAAAGGATATATTGCAGAGGGCGAAGTTCTTCCTGTTGCAACACGTTCATTCGGCTCTATCGGTATTTTCGCTATCAACGAAATGGGCAGATTTTACCGCCACGTTCTCGTGCAGAAGAACTATCCTCACCACGGTGCTGTTGCTTTTGGTCACTATGGAAAGGCACTCCACAGTGTTATGACATATCTTGGCATGACAGACATAGGCTTCAATCAGCCAAAGGGTATGCTTTATCCAACAGAAAATCCGTTTGCAGATTAATATTTTAGGGATACCGCACTGTAATGGTGCGGTATTTCTGCTTTTATGAACTAAAAAATCAACAAGTGAGCCAACGCTTATTCACACATAATTATATGCCCTGCCGAATAATAATAATTTTATTGACAAATATGCGAAAAATGTAGTATAATAGAGGTAACTATTATAAGGAGATGTAGCCATGTCTGTTTACCGTATTTATGTAGAAAAAAAGCCTGAATTTGCAGTTGAAGCAAATTCACTTATCGGCGGAATAAAGTCAGCTCTGGGACTTGAAAACCTTACAGGTCTGAGAGTTATAAACCGCTATGACGCAGAGGGTCTTTCAAGAGAGGATTTTGACCTTGCAGCGCCAGTCGTTTTCTCTGAGCCTGCTGTTGACGTTACTTACGATCACCTGCCTGCTGTAAAAGCTGACGAGTTTGTTTTTGCAGTTGAGTATCTGCCAGGTCAGTTTGATCAGAGAGCTGATTCCTGCGCACAGTGTATCTCACTTCTCACTGGAGGAAAAAGACCTACTATCAAGTCAGCGAGAATTTATATCGTTTCTGGCAAACTCACAGAAGCAGAGCTTGACCAGATCAAGCACTATATGATAAACCCTGTTGAGTCAAGAGAAGCTTCCCTTGATTGCTTCGATACACTCGATATCAAGTATACTATCCCTACCACAGTTAAGACTGTTGAGGGCTTTATCTATTCAACAGACGATGACCTGAGATTCATGCTCACAGACTTGGGTCTTGCAATGGACTTTGACGATATCAAGTTCTGTCAGGATTATTTCAAGAACGTTGAAAAGAGAAATCCTACTATCACCGAGATAAGAATGATAGACACATATTGGTCTGACCACTGCCGTCATACTACATTCTCCACTATCGTCGATAACGTTTCTATCGACTCAGACTACATAGCTGCTACCTTTGCAGACTATATCAACACAAGGAAAGACCTTTACGCAGGCAGAACTGACAAGCCTGTTACACTTATGGATCTTGCTTGTATCGGCGCAAAGCAGCTTAAAAAGGCTGGTCTGCTCAAAGACCTTGACGAGAGTGAGGAGATAAACGCTTGCTCTGTTAAGATAACTGTTGACGTTGACGGCAATCCTGAGGACTGGCTGCTCATGTTCAAAAACGAAACACACAACCACCCTACAGAGATCGAGCCTTTCGGCGGTGCGGCAACTTGTCTTGGTGGCGCTATCAGAGACCCTCTGTCAGGACGTTCATATGTATATCAGGCAATGAGAGTAACAGGTGCAGGCAATCCGCTGGTTCCTGTTGAGGACACTATCACAGGTAAGCTTCCACAGAGAAAGATAGTTGTAGGTGCGGCAAACGGTTATTCTTCGTACGGCAACCAGATAGGTCTTGCTACCGGTCACGTTCACGAGATATATCACCCGGGCTATGTTGCGAAGAGAATGGAGATAGGTGCTGTAGTCGGTGCTGCTCCTGCTGAGAACGTAAGACGTGAAAGACCTGAGCCTGAGGATATCGTTATCCTCCTTGGCGGAAGAACAGGACGTGACGGCTGCGGCGGAGCAACAGGCTCTTCAAAATCACACAACCTCCACTCACTGGAAAGCTGCGGAGCTGAGGTACAGAAGGGTAACGCACCTGAGGAAAGAAAGCTTCAGCGTTTGTTCAGAAACCCTGAAGTTACTTCAATGATAAAGCGTTGTAACGACTTCGGTGCAGGCGGAGTTTCCGTTGCTATCGGCGAGCTTGCTGACGGACTTTCTATCAACCTTGACGCTGTTACAAAGAAGTATGACGGTCTTGACGGCACTGAGCTTGCTATCTCTGAGTCACAGGAGAGAATGGCTGTTGTTATCGCAAAGAGCGACCTTGAAAAGTTCATGGCTGAGGCTGCAAAGGAAAACCTTGAAGCAACAATGGTGGCAAGAGTAACTGCTGAGCCAAGACTTAAAATGAACTGGTGCGGCAACACTATCGTTGACCTTACAAGAGAGTTTCTTAACTCAAACGGAGCTGAAAAGCACACAGATATTTCTATCCCTGCTCCTGTTTTCGCAGCAGAGAGCAACGACGCTGACACTGCTGACCGCTGGGAGTCTATGATATCAAACCTCAACATCTGCTCACAGAAGGGCCTTATTGAGAGATTTGACTCAACAATCGGTGCAAACACAGTTCTTATGCCATTTGGCGGTAAATATCAGAACACACCTACACAGGCAATGGCTGCAAAGCTCCCTGTTCTTCACGGCAATACAAAGACAACGTCCATTATGGGCTGGGGCTATGACCCATATCTTTCATCTGTAAGCCCATACCACGGCGCAATGAGCGCTGTAGTTGAGTCTATCGCAAAGGTAATTGCAACCGGCGGTACATATGAGAAGTGCTGGCTCACATTCCAGGAGTATTTCGAGAGAACTCAGAACGATCCTGAGCGTTGGGGCAAGCCTATGTCTGCTCTCCTTGGTGCATACAAGGCACAGATAGAGCTGGGATGCGGTTCTATCGGCGGTAAGGACTCAATGTCCGGTACATTCGAGGAAATAGACGTTCCACCTACACTTGTTTCATTCGCTGTTTCAGTAACAGACGCAGACAAGGTAGTTTCACAGGAATTCAAGAAGGCCGGCTCTAAGGTAATTCTTATCAAGCCTGAATATGACGACAACAAGCTTGTGAACTTCGATTCACTGAAGGCAGTATTTGAAAAGGTAGAAAAGCTTATCGCTGAGGGCAAGGTGCTTTCATGCTGGGCTGTATCCTACGGCGGTGTATCTGAGGCTGTTGCAAAAATGGCATTTGGTAACAAGATAGGCTTTAAGTTCACAGACAAGCTCACAGCAGAAGAGCTTTACAGAGCTTGCTATGGCGCATTCGTTATCGAGCTTGCTGAGGGTGTTGACACTGACGAGAGAGTTATCGGTGAAACAACAGAAAGCTACGAGATAAAGTCAGACAACTACACAATAAGCCTTGACAAGCTCCAGACACTTTGGGAGGGCAAGCTTGAGCCTGTATATCCAGTTCATGTGAAAGAGCCTGCTGAAAAGCCTGAAAAGTACAGCTACAAGGCAGACAAGAGAGTTGCACCTGCTATCAAGGTGGCAAAGCCAAAGGTGCTTATCCCTGTATTCCCTGGCACAAACTGCGAATACGATACAGCAAGAGCCTTTGAAAAGGCAGGCGCTGAGGCTGACATCTTCGTTGTAAGAAACCTTACAGAACAGGCTATCAAGGAGTCTGTTGACGCAATGGAGAAGAAGATAAAAGAGTCACAGATAGTAATGCTCCCAGGCGGATTCAGCGGTGGCGACGAGCCTGACGGCTCAGGCAAGTTCATCGTATCATTCCTGAGAAACCCAAGACTTACAGACGCTATCCATGACCTGCTGAAAAATCGTGACGGTCTTATGCTTGGTATCTGCAACGGCTTCCAGGCACTTATCAAGCTTGGTCTTGTACCATATGGTGAGATAAGAGATATGAGAGACGACTCCCCTACACTGACATTCAACACCATTGCAAGACACCAGTCTAAAATGGTAAACACAAGGATCGCTTCCAACAAGTCACCATGGCTTGCAGGCTGTGAGGTAGGCGATATCCACAGCGTGGCTATCTCACACGGTGAGGGACGTTTCGTTGCAACAGCAGAGGAAATCGCACAGCTTGCTGCAAACGGACAGATCGCTACACAGTATGTTGACTTTGACGGAGAACCTACATTTGACATTCATTGCAACCCCAACACATCATTCCAGGCTATTGAGGGTATCACCTCACCTGACGGACGTGTTCTTGGTAAAATGGGTCACTCAGAGCGTAAGGGCTGCTGCGTATCAAAGAACGTTCCTGGTGAAAAGGATCAGAAAATATTTGAAAGCGGCGTAGCTTACTTCAAGTAAAAAAACAAAAATACAAGGGCGGAGCTTTTCCGCCCTTTGTTTATATGAGGACAAAGATATGCTGAAATACATTATAATATATCTTTCCGCAATGAGCCTTTTGACGTTCATACTTTTTGGTGCAGATAAGCACAAGGCAAGAGCACACAAATGGCGGATACCTGAGAAAACGCTCCTTGGTCTGAGCCTGCTTGGCGGCTTTACAGGAGGATTTCTGGGCATGGAATTTTTCCGTCACAAAACAAAACATTGGTATTTTTATATGGTGATGATAATTTCTCTTGCACTATGGGCATTTATCATATACAAGGTCATTGCAGAGTAGAATAAGTTCTTTAGGTAGTCGGTAACGGCTGCCTAATTTTTTGCCAATTCTGGTAAAAAGCATATAAAGCAGCGTAAACTTATTGGCGAAAAATAAAGTTAATCCTGTATAATAAAACTTGACACATACAAAACAGTGCATAGTATTATACCACAAAAAAAGACTGCTTTCTACCATTTTTTCGGGGTAGAAAGCAGTCTTTTTTCATTGTGCGTTTTTTACAGCGGCTTCAGTAAGTTCAGTTTCCGTGAAGATATAATTGCCTGCCGTCATTAGGAGCGATATACACCGTGATAGTTCCCAGCTTGCAATTTTCACTGATAGCACCACCAGTAATACCGAAGTTCATCGTGTCAGATGGAGCGGCTGAGCCTTCATCCAAATTCTTTATAGTGTCAAGCTCAAGTTTGTCAGTTGAGGTGCCGTCTTTAGTGAAACTGCCCTCAATATCACCCTCGGGAGCAAAATTAAACTTCGCCATAATGCCCACATTAGAGTGATTTGTAACTGTGATAGCCTTTGTATCGCTGGTCCATTTGCCGTCTGCCTGATCGACCTGATGTGTTTCAGTGTTCCAAGTCTTTTCGCCCTCGGTGTAATCGAAGGTCATATCTTCCCAAGTAATGTCGGCGGATATAGTTACAGGAGATTCCGCACCTGCCTTATATTTGCCCTGCACGTCGGCAGTGGTGTCCGCAAAGGCAGGGACCGCCATAGAGACTGTCATTGCCAGCGACAGTATGGATATAATAACTTTTTTCATTTTTTCTGCCCTCCTTATTCCGCTGTAACGGTGTAAATGCCGTTTTCATCAGGTCCGCTGACGGTGCATCCTTCTGCTAGTTGAATACCGCCATATCTGCCTGTTTCATATTCATCCGGCTTAAAGTTATATGTACCCACGCCGCAGATGATCTTTGCCTCTTCTCTATAAACACTATCAAAGGAGAATTTGCCTATCCGAATATTACCCGACAGTTTTAAGGTCGGCGTACCGGTAGTAACCATAGGAACTTTAAGCGTCCCTAACGTAAAGTCGCCGGGAATGGTGACATCTTTTTTAACTTTCATTGTTCCGGTAATATTATTGACTCCCTCGAATTTCCAAATGCCGCCATAGCTGGTAAAGCAATCTTTCGTGATGACACAATCTCTCAAGGTCACATCTGAGTAATTATTATTGTCGCCCAACCCATTCAGAGTACAATTGTCAACGATCAGATGTTGTTCAGCTCTTCCATTCATCTGCACATAACAACCGATAGTACCGTTGCTCAGCGTCAGCGTTTCGTTGCCATCATTTGAGAGTGAAATAGATTCGACGCTCAGCGTCTTTCTGTTCAGATCAAACTCCCGATCTTTTCCTGACGAAAGCGTCAGCATCTAGTATGCTCCGTTAAGATCGTTGTTTAGCTTTGCCTTGCCACCATTTTCAAATACACCGCGCAGATCCTCCAAATTTTTCACCATAGTGGTGTCTGAGGAGTCTGAGGTGTCTGAGGTGATCTTTACTGTAATAGTTCCGATCTTCTGATCTTTTGTGATCGCACCTCCGGAAATGCCAAAAGCAGTTGTGTCTGTTGGTGCGTTTTCAATTGTTGTATTCTCTGCAGAAGCAAGATCAAACTCGGTCTTGTCAAAGCTGCCATTCAGCCCATCCACATCGGCTGCGTAAGGAGCTTGGGCTAGACGTTCCGTCGCCTAAGGAGGAATTCGACCCGCCGTTGGGTTTCTACGAAAAATGCAGTATTATGGACGAAATGCCTCTGGCTTACTGCGTTATCGAACTTGTATTCGATGAGGATGGTCACGGTGTTGACTTTATTTTCCGCTACTGCAACAAGGAGATGGCGGTAGTTGAGGGTGTGCCCGTGGAAGAAATGCTGAATCGGTCTTTTTATGAAGTATTTCGCAACGGAGACCGAAAATGGCTGGTATCTTACGCAGATGTAGCACTCAATGGCACAAAGCACACGCTGAAGGATTTTAGCCCTGAGATTGGAAAAGACCTCACCATATATTGCTATCAGCCTGAACCCGGTTTCTGTGCCTGCGTCCTGCTGCCAGAATAAATGCACAACCTAAAATGACATTTCGTTAAAAAGCATAATGTAAAAAAAGGCTCTGATAAGACCTATTTTAGGTCATCTCAGAGCCTTTAATCGTTAAATGGGGCATAGGTTCGATAGATACTTTTTTAGCAAGTTCTTCAAGATAATCAAGCGTAAGTTCACTTTCTGATTTTGAATTGAGCTCATCTAATGCTTCCAATAACGTCAACATTACAATACACCTCCTTACTCATAGCCATATATTACCTTGGTCTGTCCACTTTCTTCGCCAGGCCATCCGGATATGTTGTAAGCTTTGAACGCGTCAGTTAACAAAATTTGAAGGTGTTCTTTATCGTTTAGCAATCCTTTCGGGAAATCAATACGTGTTATTTTCCAACAAACTTGTTGTTCATGAATACTCTTTATTGCTTGAACAGGTATCGGATCTGATTTATACATAAAGATAAATTCCTCTATATCATTATTCGTGTCATGATGGTTATAGCAATGTGCTAACCATGTTTCAGAATTTTTGTCAATAGTTAAGTACAGGGGCATGATACCTTCTGTCGTGTCCCTAAAGCTCCCGTATGGGTTCTTAATCTTTTTCTTAGCCAGTTCCTCTCTTTGCGTCGGAGTCAGCTTTTCATTAACAAATGCCATAGTCTAAACCTCACAATAATAAAAGTATTTAAGGGTATTTTAAAGAGAACCCTTATAAAACCTCTTGCTGCGCTTGTATAGTAAATGCAATGAATGAAACGTAAGCACTCAGAATCTCTTCCTAATGAATTATATAGATTATTTAATTGTTTGGTTGGGATTCCATTTATTGAATTCGTGTTGCTAATTTCTCCTATATTAGGGTTAACATCCGGATTAGGACAATTATAGATGACTCTTTCTGTTATACCCCACTTGTGCTTCCACCAGGAATAAAATTAGGATTAGCACCTGGAGTTGAAGCATCAGGTATTCGTATATCAAGACCATCAATATTATCAATATTTACTCTAACAGGTGTATCTCCTAAACTATTCTCTGGTAAACCCAATAAAGTTTCTAATTCCCTTGGATTTCCGTTGGTTTTAATTATAGCTTCATCAATTTCGGCACTTGGTGCAACCCAAACAACAGTATCATCTCCAACAGGATGTCCCAATGTAACATCTTTGCCTGAAATATAGTCTTCATAACCTTTTTCAGATATTAGATAAGATGCACCTTTACTAAATATTTAGTCTATATTCATAATATACTCACACCATAATTTTTAGTTGCAATGTTATTAATTCTTGTAATTTCCTGCCAAAGCCCATTTTCTTCATTCCAACCTTGCCATTCCTTACAAACATGAAGCTCCTTTTCGTGTTTTAATAGCGTTTCCTTCAATTTCTCAATTAACTCTTGATTAATGAATTTAAATGGTGCTTCGTGTCTTTTTTCATTCCTAATTTGATTCCAACATACCATAAACGCTATCCAATTCTTTGCTGGATCGCAATCAAGAAGATACAATATGGCTTCTTCGAATTTGGCAACAATTTTTTCATTTTTAGTTTCCTCATAAAGTTTGTATACTCCAAAATCTATAATTCTACTAAAATCCGTTGGTACATTTGCTGGAACAAAGTGACTTATAGGGCAAGAATATCCTTTCTCTCCGCAAAGGAACTCAGCAACCTCGTTATTTTCAAATGCTTTTTTTGTAAGTTCAAGCAGCTCTTCATTTGTAATTTGTTTATCTAATTTCATAACATTTCCTTTCCCACCAAACGACGAATAAACATTTTCTATTTTTACATCAAGTATATCTATTTGTATCAATCATGGGGACATCTTCTAAAATATCATCTATCATTAACGTTGTGAATTTGAATGTAACCGTCAAACCCTCCGCATCTACCCCACCGATGACTAAAGAAGTATAATAAACTTCAAGCAACTCCATAGAGTAAATTACCCAATCTCAAAAAGTCTATAGAGCTGCTTAGACCAAATTAGATGTGAAGATAAAGATAATGAAAACAACGATCGCAACGGTAAAGAACGAATTTCGCCTGACTGAATGGTCAGCCCAGATCCAGGCACAGGAAAGTAGCGGACTTACAGTGCATAAATGGTGTGAAGAAAACGGTGTCAATGTTAATACCGTGTACTTGAATTTTGTTCCGATTATTTCGCTGCTCATTTGTTATTTAATTCCTTGCCATTAATCTATTCATTCTCTAAAATATATTCATATTCATTATCTTCGCTCCAACGGCTGTCTATATCCTTAACAGACAGCGCATTGATCGAGCCGTCATCTCTGCCAACAGCCACGATCGCATATTTATTGCTATCTGAAATTTCATACATATATACATCGGCTAAAACATGTTCCTTGTCATTGTCAAGAGATTCGGCATACGGAGCACCGAATTTTTCCTTAAAGCTCAGAAAATCTCTGCTGTTCCATGCGGTTATATCATCATATTTTACAATACTTTGTGGATTGATTATCCTGTAAATATCTATAACTTCGTACTTATTGCCCGTCTGAACCACTAAATAACTGCTGCTGTCGCCATAACCGGAAGCAACGCAGCAGTTATGGTCTGCAATTTCAATAGTATTGGCAGTATTACACTCGATATCACCGGACTCATAATCCAAAGTATTTATGGATATGTTATAAACGCCGACCAGATCTTCCCCATCATCATGCTTTTCATCGATGGGACAAACTGCTATATATACCCCATATTTTTGCTTATCCGTGATAATATAAAATGATCTGGAAAGAAAAGCACTGGTATAATTTTTCCCTGAAGAACTGGCGCTCACAGTATCCTTTTCATACTCTGTCGTGCGAATTATATCGCCTTCAAATCCATCAATCAGCGCTTGTATATCAGCGTCAATACCATCTGAATTTTTCAGACCGTTACACAGTAAGGATTTTACGCCGTCTTTATCCCCATCGTCTATGTATGTCAATAATTGATCTACCGTATCTGCGTAGAACTGATCGTTGTATTTATACTCAACACCGTTTATGATAGGCGTTTCTTTAATGGCACAACTACTCAGAGATATCACCAATGCTAAGCTCGAAATAAGGCTGATGACTTTTTTCATTTATTGTTTCTCCTTCCAGTCTAATGTTGCCGTATAAGTCTCATCTGAGAATGACCACCATGCAGTTCCGTCAGTCGCATCTCTGAAAGCCTCATACATGATCTCGCCATCCTCCATCCTCAATATCCGGTTTTTAAGTATTCATACTTATCGTAAAAAAACGTACTTACTCTTATCAGCACTATCAAAACGTAAAATATATTCCGCTATTTTACTGCTTATTTTTTTAATTCCACACTTTTGATTGGAAATATAATTGATCATATATTTTATCGTGTCTAAAGCTATAAACCTATAGTTTTTCCAATCTTCCGTTAAAATTTCCGTCAGGTTCTGTTAAAGCCCAAACACTTCTACATTTTGTACACTTATAATAAAATTTTTTATGTCCATAACCATCATACTTATTAATGGAGTGTTTTTTACAAAGTTTCTTTGCTTTTTTTAATTCAGCAATATATTTTTTTAGATAACAAAAATCGGAAATATCGTTAAACTCATCAACTTCAGCTAGTACTTCACAAACACATGATATTTTCATTGATTTTATAATATTATTTTCTATAACAATTAATGGATAACCTTTCCAATCAAACCATATTGCATCATCTGCTATAAAATACAACCGTTTCTCACCCAAAAAGGTTTTGTTTGCTATAGTCATCAATTCTATTTTTTCATTAATTGTTGCTTTTTTATTTGGATACCACTCTATTTTATTAGCAAGCACCAAAAAATAATCTATTCCTATTTCTCCATGAAATGTTGCTATTTTATCATTATATTTTACATGAATTTTATCGCTACTTGCTTTGCCTACTGTTACAAATTCCATATGCATTTTCAATTATCACTTCTCCTTTAACCAATTGATGATGCTTCCATTTAATGAAAATAGACCTGATAAACCTGATGTAAATTCACAAGTTCTTGGAATGTTAATTAATAATTGATTGCTAGTTCCAAAATTAGCTAGCTTTGAAACACTTGTTACCATTGCTATAGCTAATACTGCTCCTATTACAATTGTTACTGTGATGAGAATCTCTTTCCAACGCTCCTTACACCACTCACAAGCGTTATCCCATTTTTTCTTCCAACCAGCTTTTCTCAATATCCGGCTATAAGTACTCATATTTCTCATAAAAGTCATTTTTGCTCTTATTAATAACATCAGCGACATCGCCGTCGATACGCACAACATCAGAAACAAACTCATTTACATCTTTTTTGAGATTATCAAGAGCGTCGATCTTATTTTCCTGAGTCTGTGTAGACGCTTTTATAGAACTAATTACATCGTCAACATTGCAAACGCTGATTACAATTTTTAAGATCTAGATTTTGTAATCCAATTAACCTTATATTCTATTATTTGGTCATCAACATTTTCTGTTATGAAATACAAGAATTTATCATAATTTTTCATTTTGCTGTCTACGTAAAACTTTCGTATACCCGCATATACTTTTATTCGTGTAACAATATTGGTTTTTTGATCAACTGTATCCGGTTTTATAATAGTAACTTTTTTTATCTCATCAGTTGTTATTTTTATTCGGATACCGCAGGTTTTAACAACCATTATTTCATCTTTTCGTACTTTAATTTTCAGAGTAGTGAATAATACAGGAAAAGAAAGCAAAACACAAAAAACAAGTAATCCTATATACATAAACCAATTTGCTTTAAAAGAGTGTTCTACAAAATCAATTATTTCAAGTATAATTACAAAAGAAAAAAGTACGGCTACTAAAAACAGTAAGACATATCCATTATGTCTAATCTCAAAATAATTGTTTTTAGTTCTCAATCAACAGTTCACTCCTTTAATCTTTTATTGCATCAATTCCGCCTTGACCAATATTCTCAAAAAAACCTTCTATATATCCACCCACAAGACCATTGCGAAGAGTTTTGAAATATCTGCTAAAAATATCAAATTTAAAAGGCACTTGTTTATTAGCCGCTCTGGTTATTTGACGTGCAAAATCTGCTGAATAGCTATGTGTACCCACCAGTCTTTCAAAAGCTTGTATTCCAGAGAACTTATTAGCCATTTTCTGAGTAATTGCTTTTGTAGGTCCCTCAAATACCTTTCCTAAAATAAATGCAAATACAACTGAACCACATATATCAAGAGAAATTTCAGTAAAACTTTTATTTTCAATTCCAAATATATTTTTGAAATTTTCGGTTAAACTTGTGGAAACAAAAGCATCAACCGCTAATGCTACACCTGCTTTACCAAAAATCGAACCTATTAAGGCAGAGCAACTTGTTCCTGCAGGATTAATCATCAATATGCCACCTACAGCTCCTCCGATAAATGCCCCCAAATAATCTAATATTGAACCTTGCCACTTTCCGGTGATAGCGTATGTGACAATATTACTTGCAAGTTGACCAACGGTACTTAATATACCACCAACAAGTGCGGCTAACGCAACTGCAGCTCCTCCGAATGTAGCCACCGATATACAAATAATACCTACCGCTATGACTATGGTTACAACAATTGCAACAATCTCTTTCCAATGCTCCTTGCACCACTCGCAAGCGTTATCTACTTTTTCTTCCAACCAGCTTTTTTCACAGTCCGGTTTTTAAGTATTCATACTTATCGTAAAAATCATTCTTGCTTTTATTGATAGCATCAGTCGCATTTTGGTCAATAATCACAACATTGGAAATGTATTCATTAATGTTATTCAAAAGATTCAATTTTTCTTAATGAATTTGTGGTAAAAATTAAATTTATATAATTGTTTCAAATTAACGTTTTAATTTTTTCAAACGTTTCTATACCCTTAAAATTATCAAAATGAAAATATAATCTATTTTCATTTGTTACCCATGTACAGATCATATAGCATAGACCTTTTATAATAGCTGATTTTTGCGGATTGTTTGAGTACGGTTCACAATTATAAAGAAATTGTTGAAACGTAATATTTTCAAAAGGAAAATATATAACTATAGTTTCACATAAGCTTTTAAACAATAAATTGACAGATATATTAAAAAAGTCATTATTTGCTACAATAACAATATCGGTATTTTCGTTTTTAGTTATCAATGATGCATATGTTTGCTTAGAATTAGTAATAATTTTTGTTAATTCATCATTCTTGCAAATATCGCAAATTTCAAGAAAGAAAAAAGATGGTGCTAGCTTAATTATTTTTGTTAATAACTTTGTAGAAACATCACCATCTATAAATGCTTGTTTCACTTTTTTCTTTTGATCATTCTTTCTGCGTAACACCTATTACTCCTCCTAATATTGAAGTCAATCTAACATGTACATCACGTTTATCGGAATCAAATATTCATTTCATGGATTTTATGAAATTAGGCATACTATAGTATAAATTATATGTAATATGCGTATGAAAAAGTTGTTTTCCAGCCTCAAAATCCAATCTGAAAGTTTTTCCAATTTTAAATAATGTTCCACCAGAATTAGGGTTATTAAGTCCGTTTGGAGACCATATTTTTATTTTACCCAAAGTTTTACCTGAGAAATTATTTGGTTTGAATAATTGCAGTTGTTCACCGTCAAATATCAATGTACCGCTTCTAGAAAATTTTAATATTGCAGATATTGTCTGCGCACCACCAGCAAAAATTCCACCCCACATAAATCAACTAGCGAAACAATCTACAAATGATCTTAACCCTTTTTCCAAAATCGTTTTAAAACTATCTCCACTGAAAATCGAAACTATCAGTGAACTCATCACACTAATCCCACCAGATATAAACCCTGCCATTGCAGCTGCCTTAAATCCTATACCAAGTGCTGCTAAAAATGAGCCACCTGTCAATACGGTTAAAACAGCACCAATAACAATACATATAGCGCCTATAACCAACTTTTCCCAATATTCCTTGCACCATTCGCCGACTTTTTTTGCAACCGTCTTTGAATTTTTCCCAACGGCTTTTTTCACATTCGGGCTTCATGTAGTAGTACTCGTCGTAAAAATCGTCTTTGCTCTCAATAATAGTCAGAGTTTATACAGTTGTATTTTACTACAACTCCTAATAGTATCTAAAAGCTGTGAAACTTTTTCTTGGTGGCTTGGCAATTTTACACCTCCGTAAGTATATTGGTTAAAGATTCATTAATGGCATCATTATTTCCCAATATACTTCCATATCGGATACTTCAAGATTTTCTATGTCATCTTCCCCATTGAGGAATAGTGGTACTTTGTAGCCTACGCACTTATTAATTGGTAAAACAAAATTATTATTTGCCTCAAACCATTCATCAAAGTATTCAGATAAAAGACTATCTTCATGAAATTCAACAATTTCCACATTATGAAAATCTACAATATTAGCAGGTATATCAAAAACATCTCCTGTTCCCGGTTCAAATAAAAGAACAGTATTGCTCACCTTATTAAGAGCAAAAATTCTTCCCAACCAGTCATACCCAAAGACACTTATTTGATTTTTGTATTTTGGAAATGATTTTTCAACTATATCATTCCATTTCGGTATACTTTTTTCATCAAAAATTCGATACATACCATTTAGGAAAGATTTTCCCCCCATCGTTTTTAAAAATTGTTCACTACTCTCAAAATCATATTGTTTTTCCTCTTTTACAAAATCCAAAAATTTTCTAAACATATTTTTCTCCTTATTTCATATAGAAATTCCTTAATATTGTGTTTTCTGGCAAGTTGCTAATTAAGTAGTTTATCTGACTTCCTAAACTCCTGTTAACACTTTTGTCTAGTCCATTCATATTAGTTGCATCGTCAATGCCGCCTAATTGCAAATCTATTGTGTGATCTACATCTTGTGAAGACGGTATAGAGTTAGCCTTTCTATACTTTGCTGTTTTGGACTTTTTACGTTTGCCATCAACGTTTGTCTTTTTAGTATCTGCTTTTGTCAAACTTCTACATTTTGCATCAGCTTCTGCTCGTTGCCCTGGTGTCCAATCCTCTTTATATGATAGCTCTGCATCATATGTGCCATCATCATTTTTTATCAGCTTACAATTCGAATTATGAACCCAAACTCCATTTTCGCCAACATGATAAGTATGGAAATCCTCTACCTGAAAATTATACACTGTAGTGGGTTCTTCTGTCAACTCAACATCAAAATTTTCAACTAAAAGAACATTTCCATTTACATCAAGGAGTTCATCACCAACTATTAGTTCTCCTGTTTTGATAAAGCCTTGATTTTTTACATAAAACGGGTGGTCAACAGTTGTAACGATTTCTTCACCGTTCACAGTGAGATGAACAAGCGTTGTTACCTCTCTTATGTAGGTTTCAAGAACAGTTTTCGGAGAAGTTTCCATTGTTTCAGGGTCTGTTGAAATGACTTTAGCCTTATACTACACTGTCACGAAATGGATCAATATAGTTAAATTCAGTTTCTTCAAATATATTTTCTAATGCTTCTAAGCCATTTTCTTTTTTATATCGTAATTCTTCCTCAGTTATTGGTATAAGCCATAAAAACCTAATGTTCATAGATTTAGTTTCTAACCACTCAAGTTCTGGTCCGTCTAAGTAAGGCAATGAAATTAAACCATGGTCACATCTAGATTTTTCGTACCAAGCACAGCCAAAATTAACCGTGTGTCCTAAACCAAGCATATTTCCGCTAGCATAATAATGTGCTATAGCTACAAGCAAATTAATTAAAAAGTTATTCTCGGTTGGAGCTAGTATAAATAATTCTAATCCTTGCTCTTTGTCTTCCCCTGACATCCCGCAAGTTGCATATATCCATGAATTTCTTTTTTCATTGGGTTTAAATTTCAGCACTTTAAAAAATGGCAACAAATTATGAATAGGTTCTTTATCATTAAAAATATACTCTGTGCACTCACCCCAATTTATTAGATAATGTTCTTCAATCTTTTTTATCAAGTCCATACTTTTTCTTCATCTCCTTTGAATAATGTGACATTCGTCCACCTTGCGAATTCTGTTCTAACCTAGTTGCTGGCTTCATCCGACTACGATCTTGTGCACTTGCCCTTCGTTCACTGGCGGTCATTTGATAACCTGGCTTTTCACCTGTACTAGGGTCTCCTTCATAATATCGTTTAACCAATGGGGGATCATGATCTGGAGAACCACCCACAACCTGCCGGTCTTTCTTCGTTGGAGTATTGCCATAATGTTTTCTTCTATTATATGGTTCAGTAGGCTTAGCATAATCATCGCCAGCATTATGCACCAACACACCAAAACCACTAACGTGATATGTATGTAAATCTTCTACCTGAAAATTATACACTGTAGTTGGTTCGTCTGTCAACTCAACATCAAAATTTTCAACCAAAAGAATGTTTTTGTTTGAGTCAAGCAATTCATCACCGACTGCAAGTTCTCCTGCGTTGACAAAGCCACGATCATTCACATAAAACGGGTGGTCAACTGTAGTGATTATTTCTTCGCCGTTGATCACCAAATAAATAAGCTTAAAATCTTCTCATATATAGGTTCAAAACGTAAGTTAGAAAATAGATAATAGTATGGTTTCAGAATCTTCTAATTCAACTCGAATATGTTTACTATCAATTTGATCTATTTCACTCACCCACATTGTTTCTTCATTGGTGCCTCTTCCCCAAATTTTCCATTGATTTGATGATTTGTGATTGGTAGAAAATTCTTCAAATGGATCTCTTAAATAATAAATAATCACACCTTCTCCACCAACAGCACAGTATGTCTCATCGTCTGAAATCAAAGCAACATCTGGATCACCATAGAATTCACCAATTAAAATTAATTGAGATGTTGCTTTTAATTTGAGAAATACTTTTTCATATTCATTTAGTATAAGATAATTATTACTTTCTGCCATTTGTTTCATTTCAACAATCACCTTAATCAATATTATTAAAATGTGTCAACTGATTATATTCAGATTTCGAAATACCTATCTGTTTTCCATTAACAAATTTATTATTTGGAATTTGATTTCCATTATTATCAGTGTATACTCTTTTTCCTGTTAAAGTTGTGTCTTCAATCCTAAAGTAATTACCATCTGTATCATATACTACTTGTTTTCCCGTTTTAGGATTATTATATATCTCCTTGCCGCTAAAAGCTGTGAAACTTTTTCTTGGTTTGTGGGCATTTTATTACCTCCATATTGTTAAAGTAAAATAATTTTAATTGCCAACTATTAGTTTTATTGATTTTATATTTTTGATTGCGACTAATCCCATTGCTAAATGAATACACTTTTACAATTTGACACAACTAATCTTTGTTGGGAGCTCTTTCCAGAAATTTTCCAACTGTATTCCAGAACTAATGTCTTTTTGTCTTAAGCTTATATAAGTCAAAACATCTTCTAAAGAATCCAATAACCCATATTTATTGACATATATACCTTTTGCATTTAAATCGTCTTTAAAATAGTTATATTCATTTTTTAAATACGAATAATATACATTACCAATGCAATCAAAACCTAATAATTTAGTTGGTAATTTAATTTCAGGAACAACGATTTCTTTGTTAGTTGTTTCATACAAAAGAATATTCGACTTTAGCCCATTGTTTTGACAATATTGAAAATATTTATATACAAACTTAAAATCAGGGACAATATGTTGCATATCATATTGCAGAAACCAAGTGTTATCTGCTTCCTCAGTTAACATCATAGCATTCTTATCATCATCTACATCTTCAAACGGCCATACATTATATGTATAATCATTATCTTTTACCTCGGATACAACATAACCATTTCTATACAACTTCATTCTCTCACTCTCCTAATCAATAATTTCCACATGAGAATTTTTGCCTGAAGGAACACGTAAATGCGGCTTACCTGATATACCTTCAGCCAATTTTGCTGGATCCATTCTATTGAAATGCGGTGGGGCTATACGAACTTTATCCTTGCCAAGTCCAGCTGCTCTACATCTATTTACATAATCTTCTGCCTCTAATCTTGTGACACGATTTATCTTGCTAATATTTTTTTCTTTCTTAACCAGTTTCTGCCGTTCTGGAAAATATTGTTTTCCATATTCTTTGCCAGCATTATGCACCAGTACACCCAATCTACCAACATGATAAGTATGAAAATCTTCTACCTCAAAATTATAAACCTTAACAGGTTCTTCTGTCAACTCAACATCAAAATTTTCAACTAAAAGAATGTTTTTGTTTGGGTCAAGAAGTTCATCACCGATTGCAAGTTCTCCTGCTTTGACAAAGCCTTGATTTTTTACATAGAACGGGTGGTCAACAGTTGTAACGATTTCTTCACCGTTCACAGTGAGATGAACAAGCGTTGTTACCTCTCTTATGTAGGTTTCAAGAACAGTTTTCGGAGAAGTTTCCATTGTTTCAGGGTCTGTTGAAATGACTTTATCTCCTGACTTTATCTTTTCTATGGCAAGCAAACTAACCGCCTTGGCATTACCTAAAAACTCACCTGCCGCTCCAAGTCCGTCAAAACCTAGTCCTGCGATGTGTAGAACATCTGTCGGTGCAAGCCGAACAGTAGACTGCTTGTTAACAGGAGCGTCACCCGAATTTGTCTGATATTCGTAGTAGAGCATGCCGTTTTCATCTCTGTCAACTGTCATTCGGTCTGGCATTAAAGGATAGATGACGACAACTTCACCCTTGCCGTTGCGAATAATCTGAGCATAAGCATTACCCCACAAAAGCAGGTGCGTCATAAGCGTTTCAAGGAACATAAAGCTTGTCATTTCGGGGTTTGGTCCATCGTGCAAAAGAGCGTAAAGTGGGTGGTTTGTGGCTTTGGCTGAACCAGTATCTGTGTATTTGTACAAATGCAAAGGCAGTCCTGCAACTGCCTCAGAAAGTATACGAACGCAGGAATAGACCGCCGTCATCTGCATTGCCGAGTGTTCGGTGACGTTTTTTCCTGCGGTAGAACTGCCCATGTAAAAACGGTATGCGCTGCCGGCTGTGGAGTTTCTAGGCTTATCTCTTGAATGGAACAAACTGCTGAAAATCTTCTTATTGTTACCTCCTAAATGGAATAAGAAAAGCACCTGACACTGCTGACAGATGCTTTTAGTGAATAACTCTATATGTATTATTTTTTCTAAAAAATCTCGTAAACAAGTGCATTATTTCTAGAAAGCACCTGCTTGCCTTTGTCGAGGCATTTCTTTACGTTTTGGAAGGGTGTGGTTCCGATTTTACTCGAAAAGCTTCGACCTATAGAAGCGCGAATGGTGCTAGGCTTCTTATTGCATACCATGTCTATATTTCGATAAGAGGCTGAAGCAGAATAGAGATCGAATCTCTCTCCGGCTTTCTTGTTCTGTACGTATGCTTCTACCTCTTTCAGTACTATTGCTGTTAACTGTGTGATTGAAATACTTTTTTTAGCCGAGATACCGTAGTATTTTTCGAGCAGATCTGTAACAAACTGACTAACGCTTACTCCATTGCTGGACGCATCTGATTTAAGAAGGTTTACTAATGCAGGGCTAGGATAAAACTGAACACGATTCATAAGTTTTTCCTCTCTTTCTTGTAGTAAATGAGTTATTCACTATACACATAATATCAAAAAACAGCGAATGAGTCAAGCACTAATACCGTCAGTCATTCTTTTTCGTATACAATACCAAATCTAGTCTTGTAAATTGTAAGTTTTTTATTGCATTTATACAAATAACAGTCCTCTTTCATCATACACACTAGCTCCGTGGTCATTCCCACACCGAATAGCCCTGTCCAACGCCATAATAGCAGCCATCGCACCGTCTATCTTCTCCGTAGATTTCTCCTTGTCGGGCTTGATATTGCCGGCAGGGTCGGTTCTTATGAAAATGTTGTCCATATTCCAATGCAGTACCGGCTGACCGCCGTGTGCGATCCTCTCTTCAAGCGTCAGTTTCATAAGCTCCTTTGTCGGCGGTAACATATCTTTGAAACCCTGTCCGAATGGCACTACCGTAAAACCCATACCTTCGAGGTTCTGAACCATCTGCACAACACCCCAACGGTCAAACGCTATCTCACGAATGTTGAAACGTTCACCAAGCATTTCGTTAGTAATATCTTCTTCGAGTGGCCAGGTGACGTTCAATTTCGCTGCTCAGTCAATCACCGCTCTTACTGTTTGATGAGAGCTTCTCACAGAGGATTCAATGCTTCTTTGGCTATACCCCTGTGAATAAAGCTTTAAGATCCTTCAATAGTTCGTCATATCCGAACCTCCTATATTCAAGTCACACATTTTTGTGTGCTATGAATATTATACAGGGTTCAAATAGGTGCGGTCAATGCATCGGCAAAGGTGCGGTTTTAAGTCCGTGCAGTTGCGGTTCTGTGGGCGGTATATACACTTAGTGCCACTTCCATAAACATCTACTTTTAACCCATTGCAGCAACATCTGCATATATTAAAATTCAATCTGTGGTTCAGAACTGTGAAATTTAGCCTCTAAAAATATATAAAGTTGGAGTGATAAGTATCAAAGCTTTTCAGAAGTAAGTTTGATACAGAGTATTTACAATTTACGTCAACTGAAAAGCCACTATACCCTCGATACAGATAATACTTCCGATCAAATTGAGCCGTGAACGCTTTTCTCTGCGGATCAGCCCGATCGCGAAAAGCGTTACAAGGATCATTGGCTGAATGAACGAGTAATTTGCAAGGCTTATAGATATAACCGAATTTTCAAGCAGCATTCCAAGCGTATTGGGAATTCTGGCAAGCCCTTCCTTAACAATGCCGTTTCGATTATTTTTAAGAAGTTCCCTGATATGACATCTATTATGATGAATAAAAACATACTGACACGTTTATTTACCTGTCCAGAATGCATAGTCGGACCTTGATGTTCCGTCGCTGAAATATGCTTTAGCACATATCTTGTTTTTCGTGCCGAGTTTTATCTTTATATTTTCCCACACGAAAACGGTGCTCTCATCATCGGGAAGTTCGCACCGGGATATCCTGCCGTGCGAAACATCATTTATATATAGCTCCACAGCGTCCGCATTTGAATAAACCTTTACAAAAGGCACATCACAAGCCCTGAATTCATGCCTGCGTTCAGTTATATAAACGGTTTTTTCGCTGCTCCATACGGACCTGTAAAAGAAATATACGTCCTTGGGAATACGCTCCCTTGTGCAAAGTCCCTTGTCGTTCTGCGACTTTGTATCTCCCTCTGTTCGCCCGTAGGACGCAAAATCGAACATACACCATATAAATTCAGCCCACAGATACTTTCTGACCGAGAATTGTTTCCACAATATCTCGTGCAGCTGCGACTGATAGTTCTCATAATGTCGTACTCCGACAGGGTCTATGTCGCTTTCCCAATCTACATTGTCCTTGTGCTGCGAAATTGCCCCACCGCCGCCGTATTCTGAAAGGCAGACAGGGCGTTTTTCCTTTTTGTTATGGTATAGGTCAAGCCATTCGCCGAAATTCTCCGCACTGCCCGCCTCCTTATACCAGCCAAAATAACGGTTATACCCGACCACATCAGCAGGAAGCTCCAGAAATCTGCCGTAAAACTGATTATCTGCAAAGGTTTTCAGCCTTGTATCGTCCTCTTCACAAGCAATTTCATAAAGCTCACTGTAAAGCCCGAATATTTCATTGGTCATCTGATAAAGTTCGTTGAACAATCCCCAGACAATAACTGACGGATGATTGTAATTCTGCCTGATAAGCTCACGAAGCTGCTGTTTTGCGTTATCTCCAAAGCCGTCTGAAAGGACATGAGCGTCGCTGTCATCGGCAGACATTTTATTGATTATGCCTATCTCCGTCCAAACGCACAGACCCAGCCTGTCGCATAATGAATACTCATGGTCACAATGCTGGTAGTGAGCCATTCTTACAGCTGTACAGCCCATATCACGAATGATACGATAATCCCGCTCACGCTGAGCGCCAGTCATTGCCCAGCCGGATTCGTAACTATCCTGATGGTAGTTCACACCATGGAGCGGATATGGCTTGCCGTTGAGGAAAAAGCCGTTATCGGCGTCTATGCGGTACGAGCGTATTCCGAATTCCTGTTCAATGCTATCGACAGGTTCCCCGTTGCAGAATAAGGTTATCTCCGCACGATAAAGGCCGGGAGAGTTTACCCCGTTCCAGAGTTTCGGGCAGTTGATTTTTCCCGAAAGCGTTATCCTGTCTTTGTCCGTTCTGCCGAAAAGTTCCGTTTCAAGATTTCCATGCGGATCAAGTATCGCAGCCTTAACCTCTGCGGTTTCAGCTTTATCCAGCTTGACAAGTATGCCTATATCCGCAGATGTTTCTGAAATATTGCGTGGGGTTATATATACTCCGCAGGAGCCGCTGTCTTTCAGAGCAATATGAACAGGCTCGACTGCAATAAGCTTTACACCCCTGTACAAGCCGCCCATTTTCGTGAAATCGCCATTGTCGGTTATCGGCGCAATATAATCGGTGGGAGCATTCGATACGATAACAGCTATCAGATTGTCTTTGTCTAGGTATATATAGTCCGTAATATCAAATCTGAAAGCTGAATACCCTCCGCTGTGCTCTCCTGCAAATCTGCCGTTTATATAGACTTCCGCAACAGTATTAGCGCCCTCAAATTCCAGATAGAGTTCTTTTCCGCAGCATTCTTCGGAACTCAGCGCAAGGTTTCTGCGGTAGCATACAGTTCCACGGTAGTAGTCCCCACCGTCTGAAGCTGCCATTCTGCCTGCACCGTCTTCAGAATTATATGTATGCGGCAGTACAACAGGCTGCCATGACGCATCTTCATATTCGGGAGAGATAATGTTGTCTTTCGATATATTCATTCCTGCGGGAAGCTTTGTGAATCGCCAAAAATCGTTGAGTGCCTTTACTGTTCTCAAAAAAATCACCCTTTCTTGTTTTAATAGATTATAACGCTTATTGACATACAAGTCAATGAATGATATTATTAAGATATAACGATTTTAGCACAGGCGGTGAATTATTTTTGAAATTCTACGATTATCCGATAATCAGCAAAGAAAGCAGTCTTCCCGTCTTTTTGGTGAGCGTAGGGCTGAACGAATGGCAGTATCATGTTAAATGCGACAAAGGTGACAATTATGCCAAGGCTCTTTATTGTACAAAAGGCAGCGGCGTACTTATAATGAACGGAGAGAAACATATAATAAAACCGTACACCGCATTCTTTATCCCTGCCGGCTGTCCGCATGAGTATTATTCAACGGATGAATCCTGGGATACGCATTGGATAAAACCATCAGGAAAGTCCTGCCCTGATATGCTTAAAGCACTCGGCTTTGACAAGCCAAAAATCTTCCCCCTTTCAAAGGAAGAAATTACATATCTTGACCACTGTTTCAGATGTATGCACGAGGCACTCATGTCTGACAAGGTTGACGGAAATTTCAGAGCGTCGGGCTATCTGTACAGCTTTTTCATTGAATTGAGCCGTCTTGCGGCGAAAGGAAAAGGCAGTGTACAAATCGCCCCTGCGGTGACAAAGGCGATCGCATATATTGACGAAAACTATATGAAACAGCCCGGTCTTGAATCCATAAGTAAAGCCGCAGGAGTTTCTTCGCAGCATTTGTGCAGATTATTCAGGCAGACCTTGAACTGCCGACCGATGGAATATATCACAAAACGCAAGATACAGGCGGCTAAAATGCTTCTGGCAGAAACGCAGAAAACTGTCGATCAGATAGCTGAAGAAACAGGTTTCTGTGACAGCAGTTATTTTTGCAAGATTTTCAAAAGGTTCGAGAGTATTACTCCGTCGCAGTTCAGAAGTATAGAACAGGCTCTATGAAATTCGTAAATTACCGCTGACACCATATGAAAAACAAAAAGGCATCATGTCCGGATACATGATGCCTTTTTTCTATTGTAGCTTTGCATAAACCTGCCGGATACGATCAGTTATTCCTGCGTCTGGCTCTGTTCAGCAGCAGGAGCGATATCATAAGTATCAAGGGAAATGCACAGCCTGAAAGCATACCTTTCTGCATATCATTACCTGCATTCTGGGTGATATTTCCTACAATAGCAGGACCGAGTGCTCCGCCGAGGTCGCCCGCCATGGCGAGGAGTGCAAACATTGCAGTTCCGCCTGTGGGTATTTTTCCCGAACAGATGCTTATAGATCCGGGCCACATGATACCTACCGAGAATCCGCACATTATGCAGCCGAGAAGACCGATTACAGGTATTCCCGACAGGGATGCAGTGATGTAACAGATCAGACACAGCAGCGCCGAGCCTATCATGAATTTCATAAGATCGAGCTTTTCGCCGTACTTCCCGTAAAGTGTACGGCTTATGCCCATTGTCACGGCAAACATACACGGTCCTGCAATATCTCCGACTGATTTAGTCAGTCCGAGAGCGGATTCTGCAAATGCCGACGCCCACTGCGCCATTGAAAGCTCCGAGGCTCCCGCACAAACCATAAGCAGTATCGCAAGCCAGAACAGCGGGACTCTGAGCAGGTCACGAATACGCATTCCCTCGCCGTCCTCGACGGGGTGTGCTATGGGACATACTGAAAAATCGTAAACATTTACCAGTGGAATTATCGCCCATATACAAGAGAGCCACTTCCAGTTTTCTATGCCGAAAGCAGTAAAAAACAGTGTTGAAATGAATATGACTCCGACCGAACCCCAACAGTAGAATGAATGCAGCAGGCTCATTGCAGCTTCTTTGTGCTCAAACGGGCAGGCTTCAACTATCGGACTTACAAGTACCTCGGTCAGACCGCTTCCCATTGCATATATGACCGTGCTTATAATTATTCCTGAAAACGGATTGGGAAGCAGTTCTGGCAGAAAAGCAAGCCCGATAAGTCCCAGCGCAGAAAACACCTGCGAACCGATAACGCATTTCCGATAGCCGATCTTGTCGGCGAAACGTGCGCACAGCACATCTATGATAAGCTGAGTAACAAAAAATACCGACGAGATAAGGGCAATTTTCCCAAACGGAATACCATAGCCATTGTGAAATGTGAGAAATAGAAGCGGAGCGAAATTAGCCGCTATTGCCTGTGTGATGAACCCAAGATAGCAGGATATAAGTGTTTTTCTGTAATTCACAGCCATATTGACAAACTCCTTGACAAATGATATAATCAGATTATATAGTAAATATCGTAACATTTCAATACACAAAATCACATTTTTATTACACAATATCGTAAATTGGGTGAGAACATGGGAAATGAGATCAAAAAGGACAGGATCACAACGGACGAAACCTTACGTGAAACTGCAAGTCACGGCAGCGAAGAATATCCGTTCAGTTACTATTATGAGGACATCTGGGATTTCGATTTTCACTGTATCGACTGGCACTGGCACCCAGAGGTCGAATTTGTTTATGTACAGCATGGCAAGGCTGATTTTCTGGTGGGTGGAAACAGGTATGTTCTAAGCTCGGGCGATGGGATCTTTATAAATTCTCAGGTTATACACAGGTTTGAAGCAGAAGACAGCGCCATCATTCCGAACATTGTTTTTTCACCTGTTCTGCTTGCGCCGCAGGGCAGTCTGATATACAGCAGATACATCAGACCGATAATTGAATCAACTACCGAATGTGTGATTTTTTCCGCCGAAGAAACAGCGCACCACAACATTATCGAAACAATGAGGTCGGTATTTGCTGTGCAGAGTTCTGGCACGGCTTCTGAAATGGAAACGGTAGAACTGCTGCTGAAACTATGGCGCCTGTTATATGAAAGCATACAGATAACAGACTGCGGTCCCGTGTCCGGGCATTCCGCACAGACGCAGGCTAAGCTTCAGATAATGATGCAGTATATTCATGATAATTACAGCGGTCAGATAACACTGGACGATATTGCAGGAACAGTTCTTATATGCAAAAGCAGTGTTCTCAATATTTTCAGGACATACCTGCACACTTCGCCAATAAATTACGTTGTGGAATACAGACTGAAACGTGCATCAAAGCTCCTTGTTGATACCGAAAACAGCGTTTGTGCCATAGCGCATGAAACAGGATTTGAGAACATCGGCTATTTCTGCCGCAGATTCAAAAAGCTGTACGGCGTTACACCGATAAATTACAGAAAATACTATCGCAGTGCGGAGCGTAATTCAATGAGAAATATACATTCTGACACAAATGTCCTGTCGGGCTGATGAAATAGCTAAACTTGATAAAAAGATATCAGATTTAAGAGAGTATGACAAAATCTGCAAGCAGAGAAAAGAACACCTTAATAATACAACTCAGATTATTGATGAGATCTTGTCCGAAGGTTCCGGAACAATCTGCACCGCCAACGGTGGGCTGCCTCCGGAAGACCGAAGAAAGCTCTACTATGATCATATCTTTCTCGTTGCATAATTCTTGTTCGAATAAAATGTGTCAAGTGATATTGACAAAACCATATCGGCATAGGCTGTCAGACTTGCTGAGCCTATCAACGTAATACTTGCTGCAATGGGAATTATTTTTTTGAATCATTTTGAAAAACTCCTTTCATGTTTTAGTATTGGGTACAATACTATTATATATCATTGCACTTGTTTTTTCAAGCCGCAATGCGTACAAAGTTCTCTGAAAAAATCCGGACAATTTTTATAAGATGAATTGACAAAAAGCTTCTAAGATAGTATAATTATAGTAATGGGTACAATATGAAAGGATTGATTTCTATGTACTACAACGAAAAACGAAAAGCGATTACGGCAAAATATGTGAAAACACATCTTGATGACATCAAAATTCGTGTTCCAAAGG